>FTIR01000404.1_pt1 | contig 38001 bp, 37 predicted proteins | sample 1658041 | NCBI WGS metagenome assembly FTIR01 (sample SAMEA3914793, study PRJEB12502) | metagenome | biome: forest; material: soil | place: Canada | collected 2011-07-03 | depth 0.3 m | reverse complement strand
CGCCTGGCCGCCGAGAACAAGCTGAAGACGGTGGAGGCCGAGCAGAAGCAGAAGGTCGCCATCGCCGAGGCCGAGGCCAACGCCGTCAAGGCCACCGCCGACGGCGACGCCTATGCCAAGATCAAGGTGGCCACCGCCGAAGCCCAGTCGCTGCAGGTGCAGAACGACGCGCTGGCCAAGAACAAGGACGTGCTGGAGCTGCGCCGCATCGAGGTGGAGCTGACGAAGGCGCAGAAGTGGAACGGCGCGCTGCCGACGTCCATCTACGCCGGGGCGCCGATTCCGTTCATGAACGTCGGCAAGTAGGGCGAAGCCGCCAGGCCGGCCGTCCCGCGCGGGGGACGCTGTGGCATCATCGCGCGGGCACCGATCGGGTGCCCGTTCGATGCGGTTGCCTGGCACAGGCCATGCGTCCTGTCGAACGATCGGCGCCTTGCCCCGAGGCGCCGGTGTCTCGAAGCGCCGAACCCCACCCGCATGCCCGCTGCAATGCCCGATCCCCTGCTGGAGATCCAAGGCCTCGTCACCTCGTTCAAGACTCCGCGCGGCACCGTGCGCGCCGTGGATGGCGTGAGCCTGAGCGTGGCGCGCGGGCAGACCGTGTGCATCGCCGGCGAGTCCGGCTGCGGCAAGAGCGTGACGGCGCTGTCGGTGATGGGCCTGCTGCCCGACGCCGCGCAGGTCGAGTCCGGCACGATCCGCTTCGACGGCGTCGACCTGCTGGCGCTGCCCGCGGCCGAACGGCGCGGCCTGCGCGGGCGCGCGCTGGCGATGATCTTCCAGGAGCCGATGACGGCGCTGAACCCGGTCCAGGCCATCGGCCGCCAGATCGCCGAGGTGTTCGCCATCCACGGCACGGCGTCCCGCGGCGCGGCACGCGACAAGGTGCTGGCGCTGCTGCGCCAGGTGAAGATCCCCGACGCCGAACGCCGCTACGACGAGTTCCCGCACCAGATGAGCGGCGGCATGAAGCAGCGCGTGATGATCGCGATGGCGCTCGCCAACCGGCCCGCGCTGCTGATCGCCGACGAGCCCACGACCGCCCTGGACGTCACGATCCAGGCCCAGGTGTTGAGCCTGCTGCGCGAGCTGCAGCGCGAGCTGGGCACCGGCATCGTGTTCGTCACGCACGACCTGGCCGTCGTCGCCGAGATCGCCGACCGCGTCGTCGTGATGTACGCCGGCCGCGTGGTGGAGCAGGGCAGCGTGTTCGACGTGCTGGAGCGCCCCGCGCACCCGTACACCATCGGCCTGCTCGGCGCGCGCCCGCGGCCGGGCCAGACGCGCCGCGACGGCCACCGCCTGAACGTGATTCCCGGCAGCGTGCCGTCGCCGTCGGCCCACATCGATGGCTGCCGCTACCAGGCGCGCTGCCCGCGCGTGCAGGCGCGCTGCCGCGTGGACGTGCCCGCGCTCGCGGGCGTCGCGCAGGGGGCGCAGGATGGCCACGCCGCGGCCTGCCACTTCCCGGAGGGCGGCCCGGCATGACGGCGCCGCTGTTGCAGGCCGAGGGCCTGTCGATCGATTTCCCGGTACGGCGCGGCCTGTTGCGGCGCGAGGTGGCGCGGCTGCGCGCGGTCAACGGCGTGAGCATGGAGATCCGGCCCGGCGAGGTGCTGGGCATCGTCGGCGAGTCGGGCTGCGGCAAGACGACGCTGGGCCGCGCGCTGGTGGGCCTGCATGAGCCGAGCGCCGGCACGCTGCGCCTGGAAGGGCGCGACGTCGCGTCGTTGTCGCCCGACGAGCGCCGCCAGATGACGCGCGATGTGCAGATGGTGTTCCAGGATCCGTTCGCGTCGCTGAACCCGCGCAAGCGCATCCGCCAGATCCTGGAGACGCCGTTCGAAGTGCACGGGCTGCCCGGCGGCGCCGAACGGGAGACGCGCATCCGCGAACTGGTCGACCTGGTGGGCCTCGCGCCCGAGCATCTCGATCGCTGGCCGCACGAGCTGTCCGGCGGCCAGCGCCAGCGCGTGGGCATCGCGCGTGCGCTGGCGTTGCATCCGAAGGTGGTCGTGCTGGACGAGCCGCTGTCGGCGCTCGACATGGCGATCCAGTCGCAGGTGCTCAACCTGCTGGTGGACCTGCAGGAGCGGCTGAACCTCGGCTACGTGTTCATCTCGCACGACCTGTCCATCGTCGAATACCTCAGCGACAGCGTCGCCGTGATGTACCTCGGCCGCGTCGTCGAATCGGCGCCGGCGGCCGAACTGTTCGCATCGCCGCGCCATCCGTACACGCAGGCACTGCTTGCCGCGGTGCCGAACCCGGTGCCGCACCGCGTACGCGCGTCCCGGCCGCTCGAAGGCGACGTGCCGGGCCTGCTGGGCGCGCCGTCCGGCTGCGCCTTCCATCCCCGTTGCCCGCTGGCCGAGCCGCACTGCCGCGAGAGCGTGCCCGCGCTGCGCCCCATCGACACCACGCGCCTGCACCTGGGCGCGTGCCATCTGCTTTGATGCGCCGTCCGCCTGCGCGGCGCGCCCGTTTGCCTGGAGTCCCGATGAAGTACCTGCAACCCATTTCCTTGACCGTCTCGCTGCTGCTTGCAGCGGTGCCGGGCATCTCGCCGTGTGCGCCGGTCTCCGAGCCTGCCGTGCTGACGGTGCCGCGCCTCTACCAGTTCGACACCCTCGACCCGCAACGCGGCTACGACCAGGCAACCGATCTCATCGTGCGGCAGGTCTACAGCCAGTTGCTGACCTATTCCTACCTCGAGCGCCCCTACAAGCTGACGCCCGACCTGCTGGAAAGCATGCCGGCGCTCGCCGCCGACAAGGTCACCTACACGTTCAAGCTGCGCAAGGGCGTGCACTTCGTCGACAACGCCTGTTTCCCCGGCGGCAAGGGGCGCGAGCTTGTCACCGACGACGTGCTGTACTCGCTCAAGCGCTACGCCGACGGCAACGTCAACACCCGCAGCTGGTTCGCGATGGAGGGGTCGGTCGTCGGGCTTGATGCCTATCACGCCGCCACGCTCAAGGCCGGCCCGGGCATCGACCTGACGAAGACCGAGGTGGCCGGCCTGCACCGGATCGACGATCACACGTTCACGATCAAGCTCACGCACGAGAACCCGCTGTTCCTGTTCGCCCTGTCGATGTCGCCCACATCCATCGTTCCTCCGGAGGCGGTGGCCATGTACAAGGATCGCTTCGCCGTCATGCCCGTGGGCACCGGCCCTTTCACGATGAAGGAGGCCGACCGCAAGGGCACCCTGCACATGACGCGCAACCCGGACTACTACGCCGTCTACCCCAGCGTTGGCGCACCCGGCGATGCGGAGAAGGGACTGCTCAAGGACGCCGGCAAGAAGCTGCCGCTGGTGGACGCACTGGAGATGCCGCTGATCCAGGAGGCGCAGCCTGCGGCCCTCAAGTTCCTGCGCGGCGAACTCGATCGACGCGAACTCGACCGTTCCAACTTCACCAAGCTCGTCGTCCGCGCGCCGGACGGGTCGCTACGCCTGGGCGACGCCTACGCATCGAAGTTCGACCTGCGTGTCGCGCCCGGCGGCAACCTCGTGTTCATCAACATGAATATGAAGGACCCCGTCATCGGCAAGAACAAGGCGCTTCGACAGGCCCTGGTCGCCGCGCTCGATCCGGCCGCCATCGTGAACGTGCTGCTCAACGGCCGCGGCCACCTGTTGCAAAGCATCGTGCCCTACGACCTTGTCGGTAGCGAGCGCGAGACCGGCGCCGTCACGCGCAAGCACGATGTCGCCGCGGCGAAGAAGCTGCTGGCCGATGCGGGCTACCCTGGCGGCAAGGGCCTGGCGCCCATCACGTTGACCTTCCCGCAGGCCGATGCAGATGCGCACAACATCTTCGACATGATGAAGGCGCAGTTCGCCGCGGTGGGCATCCGGCTGGTGGCGTCGTTCAACGACATTCCGGCTTTCATGAAGGCGCTCGACGGTGGCAACTTCCAGCTCGCGTTCTACAGCTCCTACGCCGACTATCCCGATGCCGAGAACTTCTACCAGGCGTTCTACGGCAAGAACCTGGCACCGGGTCCCAACTCGGGCGACTTTGTCAACGCGGCCTACGACAAGGCCTACGAGCAGGCGCGCTTCATGCCGAACGGGCCGCAGCGCATCGACCTGTTCAAGCAGATGAACGCGCTGATCATGGACGAGGCGCCACTGATCCTGGTCTATGAATCGCTGCGAGTCGACGTCGTCCAGAAATGGGTGGGCAACTACAAGCGCAACATTTTCACGAGTGAGAATGCCTTCGTCAGCATCGACATGGCGGCGAAGAAGAAGGGCCTCCCATGAACCGTCCGGAGTGTCGCTGATGGGCGCTTACGTCGTCCGCCGCCTGCTGCAGGCCGTCCCCACCGTGTTCGGCGTGGCCCTGCTCACGTTCCTGCTGTTCAACACGTTCGGGCCCGATCCGGTGCGCACGGCGCTGGGCCAGCACGCGACGCCGGAGGCGATGAGCAACCTGCGCCACCAGTGGGGCCTGGATCGGTCGCTGACGCTGCAGTTCGTCGACTTCCTGCACCAGATCGTCACGCTCGACTTCGGCAAGTCCTTCGTCACCGGCGACGACCTGGGCACGCAGCTGAAGGCCGGCGCGCTGGTGAGCCTGTCGGTGACGCTGCCGCCGTTCGTGTTCGGCGGGATCGTCAACGTGTCCCTTGCGCTGTTCATCACGCGCCACCGCGACGGCCTCGTCGACAAGGCGTCGCGCGCGCTGTTCATCGCGGCGATGAGCGTGTCGGCCCTGGTGTACGTGCTGGGCCTGCAGTACCTGCTCGCGTTCAAGCTGGACTGGTTCCCGATCAACGGCTACGAAGGCGGCCGGGCGGCGGTGAGGTATCTCGGCCTGCCGTGGCTGATCCAGCTGCTGCTGCTGATGGGGCCGGACATCCGCCTGTACCGCACGCTGTTCCTCGCCGACATCAACGCCGACTACGTGCGCACCGCGCGCTCCAAGGGTGCCGGCGAGACCCGTGTGCTGTTCCGCCACGTGCTGCCGAACGCGTGGATTCCCATCATCACGCAGAACGTCACGACGATCCCGTTCCTGATCCTGGGCTCGTTCCTGATGGAGCGCTTCTTCTCGATCCCCGGCATCGGCAACCTCACCATCGACGCGCTGTCGCGCGGCGACCTGCCGATCCTGAAGGCCGTGACAGTCCTCGGCGCACTGGCGCTGGTGCTCTTCAACCTCCTCAACGACCTGCTGTACGCGCTCGCCGATCCGCGCGTGCGCCTGTCCTGACGCCATGGACCACGCCAAGCCTCGTTCCGCCGCCGTCGAGGCGCTGCGCGCGCTCTGGTGCCGCCCGCACATCCGCGCCTGCATGATCGTCGTGGCGCTGTACTTGGCTGTCGCCGTGGCGGGCTACGCGCATCTGCTGCCCGACCACGAGGCCGCGGTGGGCGGCGCGCAGGATCCGCCCAGCTGGCACTGGGCCACGCTGCTGGGCACCGACATCCTCGGCCGCTCGGTGCTGTGGCGCGTGCTCGCCGGCGCGCAGACCGCCGTCACGATCGGCCTGGCGACCACGGCGCTGGCCGTGCCCTTCGGCACCGCGCTGGGCCTGGCCGCGGGCTACTTCGGCGGCTGGGTGGACGCGCTGGTCAACTGGGTCTATTCGGTGGTGGTGTCGGTGCCCGACATCCTGCTGATCACCGCGATCTCGTACGCGATGGGCAAGGGCATCGAGTCGATGTGCTTCGCGATCGCCGCCACCAGCTGGGTCAGCATCATGCGGCTGGTGCGCGGCGAGGTGCTCAGGCACAAGGGCAGCGACTACGTGCTGGCGGCGCGCAGTCTCGGCGCGAGCTCGCGCCGCATCATGTTCTCGGAGATCCTGCCCAACGTGATCCACGTGGCCATCGTCACGTCGTCGCTGGTGCTGCTCGCCGCGGTCAAGGGCGAGGTGATCCTCACCTACCTGGGGCTGGGCATCCAGGACGGCGCCAGCTGGGGCCTGCTCATCGCGGGCGCGTCGCAGGACCTGACGAACGAGATCTGGGGGCCGCTGGCGGGAACCGTGACGGCGATGTTCCTGCTGATCTATTCGCTGAGCGCGATCGGCGACGCGTTGCGCGACGTGCTCGATCCGCGGGTCGGCTGACGGCTCAGGCGCGCGCGGCGGGCCAGTCGGCCTCGCCGAAGAACACGCGGAAGATCTCGGGCTCGTTCACTTCGCGGATGGACAGGCCTTCCAGCGGCTCGTGGAACGGATCCGGCTCGTTGAGCGATTCGAACGTGGCCGGCATCGTCTCCGCCCACATTGGCGTGTCGTGCCGCACGACCAGGTGGTGCAGCGACGGCTGGAATTCCCAGTCGATGCCCATGTCCGGTGTGGGCTTGCCCAGCAGCGACGAAGTCTTGAAAGCGTTGTTCATGGCGGTTCCCTCTGATGATCCGAAGGTACGCCTCGTCGCGTGGCCCGATGACCCGAAAAGGCCGGGCGTTGCCGTCCTGTTCACCCATGGCGCGACTTGAGGCCCCGGTGTGTGAATTCCTGCCGGAATGCGCTGCGGGCGATTCGTGCTAGCGCGGCGCGGCGGCACGGCGGGGTGTGTCGCGAAAGGCACGTCCGGCAACTGTCGCGGTGCCTGAAACGCGCGGATTCTGTCCACCGAATCTGTGGACAACTCTGTGGGGCGAACCGGCGCAGTGCCCGCCAGGCCGCACCAGCACTGGATGTCAAGCGATGTGCTGCGCGATTGGGCAGTGGTGGCGCAATCTCTCCAGATCCCTGAATATGGCCCTCTCGGCGACTCAAGGTCGGGCGATTTCCCGCGCCGCGTCCAGGGCCTCGCGCAGCACGTCCAACGAGCCGATGTGGTTGGCCAGCAGCAGCACCAGGCGCGCATTCAGCGCGTGGCTCGCGTCGATTGCCAGACCCTCGTGGGCGGCGATCAACGCCTCGTAGAAGTCGTCCGGCGACTCCAGGTGGGCGTCCGTGATCAAGGGCATGGCGAGTCTCCTTGCGGCAGGGCCAGCGCGCGCCGCATGGCGGCTTCCACCTGCGCGGGCGTGGGCCTGCGCCAGCGCGCGCAGACGTGGGCGTCGGGCCGCAGCAGCACGACGGTGCCGGGCTGCAGGTCGTAGCGGCGGGCGACGGCGTCGTCGCGATCGACGAGGGCGTCGACGGTCCGCGTGCCGGCGGGCGCGATGGCGATAACCGCCAGCGCGAAGCCCCGCACGGTCAGGCCCTGCAGCGTGCGTGCCAGCGTGCCGTCGGCACCCACCAGCGCGGTGAAGCCGCCGCCGAGCTGCTTCAACAGCCAGCCGTCGCGCCCGTCGGCGCACGTCACGGGCGCGTCGGCCGCGGCGGCGCCGGGCACCATGGCGCCGGCGAACGGTTGCGAGTCCGGTGTGTTCAACGGCGAGCCGTGCAAGGTCGTCGGCGTCGACAGGCGCCCGCTGTTGACCAGCGTGCGCGCGAACGGCTGCGTCCTGGCCAGGCTCAACACGGCGTCGCGAAAGAGGCGACTCGCGGCGCTCTTGGGCGTGATGAAGTCGGTGGCGCGCGTGGAGTGGCGGATGTTCTCGTCGGCGGCGGCCTCGCGCTCGCGGGCGTAGGTGTCCAGCAGCGCATCGGGCGCCTGGCCGCGCTGCACGGCGGCGAGCTTCCAGCCGAGGTTGTCCGCGTCCTGCACGCCGGAGTTGGCGCCGCGCGCGCCGAACGGCGACACGCCGTGCGCCGCGTCGCCCGCGAACAGCACGCGGCCATGGCGAAAGCGTTCCATGCGCTGGCACGAGAACGTGTAGACGCTGGCCCATTCGAGCGTGAACTCGGCGTCCTTCATCGCCGAATGCGCCAGCAGCGCCTTCACGCGCGGGAGGATGTTCTCGGGCTTTCTCTCTTCGTCGGGGTCGGCATCCCAGCCGAGCTGGAAGTCGATGCGCCACACGTTGTCGGGCTGTCGATGCAGCAGCACGCTCTGGTTCGGATGGAAGGCCGGGTCGAACCAGAACCAGCGTTCGGCCGGCGCGTCGTGCGTCATGCGCACGTCGGCGATCAGGAAGCGGTCGCGAAACGTGCGGCCCTTGCTCTCCAGGCCCAGGTGGCGGCGCAGCGCGGAGCGGCTGCCGTCGCACGCCACGACGTGCTCGGCCTCGAGGCGGTACCCGCCGTCGGGCGTGTTGATCGCCAGCGTGACGTGGTCGTCGTGCGGCTGCGTGTCGACCACCTCGTTGTCCCAGCGCAGGTCGATCAGCGGCAGCTCTAGTGCCCGTTCCGCCAGATACCCCTCCACGTAATACTGCTGCAGGTTGATGAACGCCGGCCGCTCGTGGCCGGTGTCGGGCAGCAGGTCGAAGCGGTACACCTGCTCGTCGCGCAGGAACACCTTGCCGACGTTCCACGACACGCCCTTGGCCACCATGCGATCGCCGCAGCCCAGCCGATCGAAGATCTCCAGCGTGCGCTTGGCGAAGCAGATCGCGCGCGAGCCGGTGGACAGCCGGCGGTCGTCGTCCAGCACCACGACGGGCACGTCGCGCTGCGCGAGATCGATCGCGAGCGCGAGGCCCACCGGGCCGGCGCCGACGATCACCACGGGACGGCGGACGGGCGTGGTGGCGTGCTGGTCGGCGTGCGGCGCGTAGGCGAACGTCGACGCCTGATAGTCGACGGACATCGCGTCAGCCTTCGAGCGTCTCCCACATCTGGCGGTCGCGCTCGGCCGTCCACACGCGCGGATCGGCGTACTGCGTCATCTCGTCGAAGCAGCGCGTCACGTCGAACGGCATGCAGTGGTCGAAGATCACCCAGTGGCCGTACTTGGGCTTGAGCTTCGCGAAGGTCTCCTTGTAGACCGCGTTCAGGTCCTTGCCGGCGGCCACGCCGGCCTCGACGCTGGCACGCACGTCGGCGATGAAGCCGGCGGTCGACTGCAGGCCTGCCGCGACCTGCGCCTCGCCTTTCAGTGCCGGCCCGCGGCCCGGCACCAGCGCCAGCGGCTTCAGCGCGGCGACGTTCTCGAGCGTGCGCGGCCAGTCCTTGAAGTAGGCGTCGCCGGCATACGGCGTGGCATCGAACTCCACCAGGTCGCCGCTGAGCAGCGTACGCTCCTGCGGCAGCCAGACCACCGTGTCGCCCTTGGTGTGGCCGCGTCCGAGCTGCAGCAGCTGCACCTCCAGCTTGCCCAGCCACAGCGTCATCTTGCGGTTGAACGTCAGCGTGGGCCAGGTCATGCCGGGCGGCACGGTTTCCACGTTGCTGAACAGCCGGGGAAAACGGCCGATCTCGCTGGCCTTGTCGGCCTCGCCGCGTTCCACGATCAGGTCGTACGTGTCCTCGCTGGCGATGACCTGCTGCGCGCCGTACGCGCTCGCGCCCAGCACGCGCACCGCGTGATAGTGGGTCAGCACGACGTACTTGATCGGCTTGTCGGTGACCTCGTGGATGCGCCGGATCACGTCCTGCGCCATCGCCGGCGTGGCCTGCGTGTCGGCCACCAGCACGGCGTCGTCGCCGATGACGATGCCGGTGTTCGGATCGCCCTCGGCCGTGTACGCCCAGGCGTGCGCCGACAGTTGCTCGAAGGTGATCTTCTTGTCCTGCAGGTCGGCCTGCGAGGCGAATTTCTTGGGGGCGTCCATGGCAGTCTCCTGAAGCGGGTTGCGCCTCTGCGGGCAGAGGTCGCATGGTGATCCAGGGATTGGCCATTGTCAAATGCATTAGTCCAATGCAAACGTTTCCACCAGGGCGGTCCGACTGCCGCCTCCTGTAGCATCCGTTCATGCCCGACCACGACGAGCTCGACGACAACGGGGCCGAATCGCCCGACAGCCGCCCGCAACGCGGCATCCAGAGCATCGAGGTGGGCGGCCAGGTGCTGCGCGCGATGGCGCACAGCGGCCGGCCGATGGCGCTGAAGGATCTGGCCCGCGAGGCCGACATGCCGGCCGCCAAGATCCACCCGTACCTGGTCAGCTTCGCCCGCATCGGGCTGATGGAGCAGGACGCTGAATCGGGCCGCTATTTCCTGGGCCCGCTCGCGCTGCAACTGGGCCTGATCAGCCTGAAGCAGGCCAATCCGGTCCAGGCGGCGGCGGCCGAACTGCCCGGGCTCGTGCAACGCATCGGCCACACCGTGGCGATCGCCGTGTGGGGCTCGCGCGGCGCCACCATCGTGCGACTGGAGGAGTCGCCCGCGCCGATCCACGTGAACATGCGCCAGGGCACCGTGTTCTCGCTGGCGGGCACGGCCACCGGCCGGCTGTTCGCCGCGTACCGTGCCGGCGGCGAAGTGAAGGAACTGCTGGACGACGAGCGCCGCCGCCAGAAATCACACCCCGCACCGCCGATCGCCAACGTGCCGGCCGCGCGCGCGGTGCCCGCGTGGCGCACGTTCGAGCGCGAGTTGCGCGAGGTGCGCGAACACGCGCTGGCGCGCTCCGACGGCGAGACGATGCCCGGCGTCAACGCCATCGCGGCGCCGGTGTTCGATCACGAGGGCCGGATCGTGCTGGCGGTGACGGCGATCGGCCCGGCCAGCATCTTCGACCTGGCCTGGGATGGGGCGATCGCGCGCGAGGTGAGGGCGTGTGCCGCGCGCATCTCGCGGCGGCTGGGGGCGACGGTGCCGGCGGGCGTCAAGGGCTGACGGCCGCCGGTCATCCGCGGGAAGCGCGGCCAGGGGCACCGCGATGCGATGCGCGCCTGGCCGGTGGCGTCAGCTTCTCAGCGTGCCGAGCGGCGACGCGCCACCGAAATCAGCGCGCCCAGGCCGGCCAGCATCAGCAGGGCCGAGGTGGGTTCCGGCACGGCCGGCAGGAAGCTGCCGGTGGCCTGGAACTCGGACACGGCGTAGGAGCCGTCGCCGCCGCTGGCCTGGATCTGGAAGGCGGTGGCGGTGACCGAGGCGAAGCTGGCATAGCCGTCGCCCAGGCCCCAGCCCGAATCCGTGTTCGGCGCAATGGCGCCGAGGTCGTGCCAGGTGCCGCCCACGTCCCGATACGTGACGTCGTACAGGTCGTTGTTGTCGGCTTGCAGATGCAGGCCGGTGACCGTGGCGGCGCCGGCGAGCGTGATGGTGATGGTGTCGGCCGTGTCCGGCGCGCCGCCTTGCCAGAACACGGTATTGACGTTCCATTGCTGGCCGGTGGCCAGGAAGATGCCGTCGGTCACCGTGGACGGATCGGCCAGCGCGGCACCGCCCCAGCCCACGCTGGAGCCGAAGCCGCTTCCGGTGGCGGTGACGGCGGCGCCGGCGGCCACGTTGGCGGCGCCGGCCAGCGGCGCGATGGCGACCAGCAGGGTGGCGGCGAGTGCGGAAATCTTTGCGTTCATGGAAACCCTCTCTTTGTTTGGCACGGCTACACACCATGCAACTTCGTGGATGCTAACGACCAACTGCATCCGCGCGCCATCCCCACATCGAGGGGCACGCAGCGGCGTATCCGGGCCACGCGAGCGGCGGGTCGCGGCTACCCGGTCGCGTGCGTCTTCACGTGCTGGCGCAGCAGCCGGTTCAGCAGGGGCTTGCGGGCGAGAGCCATCGCGACCAACAGCACGGCCACGGTGCCGATCAGCAGTGCCGCGCTGTCGTGGCGCCTGAGCAGCAGCCACAGCGGCGCCTGGCAGGCGACAACAAGCATGGTGGCGGCGTCCGCCGACTTCCTTGCCTGGGCGCGGAGCTCATCGAACCGGCGCTGCTTGGCTGCGATGTCGAGCCCGTCCGGCGCGTCCGCGAACCACGCGGGCATCGCCGGACGACGGCCGATGGCGGGAAGCTCGGCGCGCGCCCGGGCGAGCAGCGAGTCGGCGGCCACGGAGGCTTCGGTACTGGTCGACATGGGCGGACGGGGAAGTTGTTTCGTGTGCGCTCGGTCGAACGCGCACGATGATTGTCGCCAATGCGCGCTCGCGACGCCCTAACCCTTTTTGGGGGGCGCAGCCGCCTTGATGATCATGTTCGATCCCCTCGTTGCGTACCGACAGGTCGTTGAACTCCGGCGTTCGGCAACTCCGCAGCAGGCCGTCGATACGGTGAACGGCTTGCGCCGAGCTTGCCATTTCCTGTCAATGCGGCGGCCCCCGGCCTCCGTCACGAGGAGAGGTCCGAAGCGAGGCCGCAGGCCCCCCAGTACATGGGATTGAAGGTGCATCGGCGGCGCGTAGCCTCGCGGTCCGCGACGCCTTGGATGGTGTGTCGCAACGGTCGAGTGCCCATCGCGCGCATCACGGCCGGACGACGCCGGCGTCTTCCACGACAACCACTCAGAGGTGAGTTCCATGACGATTCTCCGGACGCTCTCGGTTTCCACGCTGGGCGCCCTGGCGCTCGTGGCAGCGACGACCTCGGCTCACGCCGCCAACTCCGCGAAGATCACGTACTACTCGATCGGCGAAACGGACAAGGACGCCAACCATCTGGCAACCGGAACTTTCTCCAACGAGGTGCAGAACCAGCTCGGCGCGAACGGGCTGCCGGTGCTCAACACCGCGGCCCATGGCTGCACGACGAATTGCTACTCGCCGGGCGGCGCGCCCACGGACGTGCTGGCCGACGGCGAGATCACCTACTGGAGTCCGACGCTCAACAACGGCGGCGCGGGCGCCAGCTCGGATGTGGCGTTGACGGGCACCGGCACCGTGTCGCTGCCATTCAGCGTCCCGTCCAACTTCTTCCCGCCGAACGGAACCGGCTCCAGCGACTACAACGGCTTCATGGCCGCGACGATCTCGGCCACGCTGACCAACAGCGTCGCCGAGCAGATTAGCTTCTCGATCGGCGCCGACGACATGGCCTTCGCCTATCTCGACGGCACCGTCGTCTGCGATCTCGGCGGTGTCCATGCCGAGAGCGCGGGCACGTGCGTGACGCCGTTCACCATCAACGCCGGCGCGCACCAGCTCGAGGTGTTCTTCGTCGACATCAACAACTCCCAGTCGGGCCTGGAGTTCAACGTCTCCACCCAGGACGTGACCACCACGCCGAGCGTGCCGGAGCCGGCCTCGCTCGCGCTGTTCGCGGCGGGGCTTGGCTTGCTGGGCTTGAGTGCGCGTCGACGCGCGCACGGTGGCGACGGGAAGGCCTGACCGACGTCAAGCCATGACGGACAGCGTCGACACCAGGCCTTGATCGAGGGCGTCGTTCGCGACCGTGCCCGCCATGCCGGGATTGGTCTGCAACGTGTTGCCCCAGACGCTCTGGTAGTTGCCGGCCGGCGACGCGCCCGTCGTGCCATTGGCGTCCTCCGCACCCAGGACGGCGCCGTCGTTGCTCTGCACCGCGGCAGCCAGGCCGGAGTCGCCGCCCGAGCCGTACATGCCCGTGGAGCCTGGATCGGCCAGCGGGGTTCCGGCCTGCACGATGGAATTGAGCAGGCCGGCGGGGCTGTACGTGGGCGACTCGTTCGGCGCGCCGCCGAGCGAGGTGACGATGCCTTCGTCGCCCGAGTCGTCGATGGCGCTCTGCGTCTCGCCTTCGGTGGCACCCGACGCGACGGGACTCCAGACGGGGCTGCCCGTGCCGTCGACACCGCTGCCATAAGGCGACCCATAGGGAACGCCCGAATTGGTACATGATCCGATCATTGATGTGGCTCCAGTTGGACAATGGTCAGACGGGATCGACAAAATCCCGCGGACCTTGATGTCTGCGGGGACGCGCTTCAGCGATGCGAAGGCCTGGGGCCAGTTGCGTGAAGGCGGTGGATTTCCGGGAGCTGCGGCGCCGTCGTCACGAATCCCTTCGTGAACTGGCTGTCGTCAGGATCAGCCGACACTGCCAGCCATGGCCGGTGTCGCTGACCTGCGAGTTTTTTGCGCGTGAGCGCGAGCGGTTGCTACGAGCATGAACGTCGCGGCGGAGAGCCGCCCTCGCGTTCGGCCGTTCAAGCAGCCGTACGGACGCCTTGAACTTGTTGCTTATCGACGCTGCGTTGTCCTTGGCCGTGAACTTTTGTGCATAACCCCGTTGTCGTACCCTCCTGTCGGGTTTGCGTACTTGAGCGCAAACACGTCAAATGTGAAGGCGTCGTCCACGGCGAGCCGTGGCGTTTCGTCGACGCTGGCTTGTCGGGACAGGACATCGCGATGCAGCAGACCTTATGAATAACAACAATCCGCAGACCACAGGCGCAAAGGACGAGGAGATTGAGTGAGAGGCTTGACGAGCGACCGCGACACGGCGCGAGAGAAACGTGCGTCGACTACTCCTCGATCGGTGTTGCGCAGGCGTCTCCCGGCCAGATTGTGCCCGCCTCGACGTTCTGCATGGACATGAGACATCGCGTCCGGAACGCGTGCACTGGTCGCAAGCGCGGCCAGTCTTGCGGCTTCACGTTTGTCGAGCTGGCTGTGACGTTGTTGCTGATCGGTATCCTGGTCGCGATCGCGCTCCCCTACTACGGTGACTATCGCAATCGCGTGAAGACACTCGCCGCGCAAAACGACATCATCCACAACGAAGCGCTGATCGAGCTCTATCTCGCGATGAACAACGGGCTTCCGGCGTCCATGGCGGACGTCAATGGAATTGCGACCATCGACCCCTGGGGACGACCTTACGTCTACTACAACATCGAAGCAAACGGCAAGGGCCACGCCCGCAAGGACCACGCGCTCAACCCATTGAACACGGACTACGATTTCTACAGCGTCGGCGCCGATGGGCTCACCAAGTCCCAGATCACGCAGGCGGACAGCCTGGACGACGTCATCCGAGCAAGCAACGGCGGCTACGTTGGCCTCGCATCCGGCTTCTGATCGCGTGTCCTACCTCGGGCGCATCGCCGGCAACCTGGGAAGCCGCCTCGAATGGCGGCTTCTGGCCGCCTTCCTGGCCGCCGCGCTCCTGCCTCTTGCTGCCTCCGACTGGATTGCCACCTCCGTGATCAGTGGAATCGGCCAGCGATTGACACACGATCGAGACAGTGTCGCCACACGGGCTGCCGCACGCCAGGTCTTCGAGCGCTTGATGGTCTCCAGAGAGTGGTTGCGCGCGGTCGACGAATCAGGCTCGCCGGCCAGAGGTCGCCTGATGGCGGACTCCGTCGGGGCCAGTGCGCCGTTTGCTGCGTTGGCCTGCTCGGACGGTGATGCCGGCAACTACGCTGGATTGCGTGCAACGTGGGAGCGCGCACGCACTGGAAGTACGACACCGAGCAATTCCCGTTCAGCCGCGGCGCTGCGGTTGAGCAAGGACTCCACGGGAAACGGTGCATTGTTGATGGCATTGACACGTGTCCAACCCCCGCCGTGCATCGCCGTTCTGAACCCTGACTTCGCGTGGGAGGCCGTGCATGACTCCGCGGACGACAGCACCTGGCTCGTCCACGCAGATGACGGCAGCACCATCGTCTCGTGGCAGGGGGAGGATGCCAGGCAGGTTCACGGCGACCCTCCGGGTACTTTCGATCGTTTCCGCACGCACTTGTTTCTTGCTTCGGAGTTCGGCGCCGGCAACTGGACGATCGAGCAGATTGCGCCACGCCCCAGCGTCGCGTGGCACGGAATTCCCGTCGTCGCGTGGCTGCTGTCAGTTGCTGCGGCGACGCTGCTTCTGATCGGTCTTGCCGCCCATAGAACCATCCGGCGCACCCTGAGGCCACTCGAGGCGCTGACTGAGGGGTCGCGCCGCCTGGCGGCGGGTATCGCCCCGACTCGCGTCGATATCCGACGCAACGACGAATTGGGTCGACTTGCCAAATCGTTCAACGACATGGCGACGCAACTCGAAGATCGAATTGCCTCCTTGCGTGCATTGGCCCAGATCGACGCAGGCATCCTGGGGGGGGCCGAATTCCATCTACTGGCGAGAGGTGTACTGAACCGGCTTGTCGCACTTCAGCCGAAAGCCTGCGTGCTTGTTGTCTGGCAAGGCGAGGGCGGAGGACTTCTCGCGGTCAGCCACTCGGGAAGGGAACTCGTGGCGAATGACGAAAGCGTCGAGAGACTGGAACTGCCCGGTCAATTTGTCCAAGCCTTCGAACGTCAAGAGGACGGCGTCTTCGCGGTATCGATATTGGGCGAACTGGGGATCGAGTCGAATTGCTTTTCGTCGCGTGACCCGATCACCCGATGCGTCGTGCTTGGCGTGAGGGACGATGAGGCGAACCGGGCAATGATCTTTGCCGAAGTGGCCGGCGAAGAAATCGACCTCCAGCCGGCTCACGATCTGCGCGATCGACTCACCGTGGCGGTGGTGGCTCGGAGTCGTGCGCACCAACTCGAATACCGCGCCACGCGCGATCAACTCACCGGTCTTCGCAATCGCTACGGATTGCAGCTCGCCGTCGAGCCCCTGCTGGCCTGCGATGGCGCTTTCGCCGTCCTGTTCGTCGACCTCGACCACTTCAAGGATGTCAACGACTGCTACGGCCATGTCGTGGGCGATCGGCTGCTGCAGGCCGCAGCCAAGCGTTTGCAACGCTCGGCGCCGTCCGATGCGCTGCTGTCTCGCAACGGCGGCGACGAGTTCGTTCTCGTGCTGCCATGCGCCGACGCGGCAGCAGCGATGGCCGCCGGGGTCGCGATTCTTGAGGCGCTCCGGCAGCCCTTCATCATCGCGACCACGGAGCATCGGTGCAGTGCGAGCATCGGCGTCGCGATGTACCCCGAGCATGGGCTGGATCGCGACGATCTCGTTCGATGCGCGGACATCGCACTGTATGAATCGAAGAACGATGGGCGCAACAGGATCACTCTGTTTCGCCCAGCCTTCGACACGAAGATTCGCGAACGCAACGACTTGCTGGCGGGCCTTGATCGTGCGCTCAACCGTTCCGAGTTCGTCGTTTACTACCAGCCTCGTCTCGAAGCTCGCACGGGCGTGGTTGTCGCAGCGGAAGCGCTCGTTCGATGGCAGCATCCCGAACGCGGACTGACGTTGCCCGGCGTCTTCATCGACTTGGCCGAGTCGTCCGGGATGATCGATCCGCTTGGACTCTTCGTGATGGAGACTGCGATTGCGCAACTGCACGAATGGCATCGCCAGGGCGTATCGGCCGGACGCATTTCCGTCAACGTTTCGCAGCACCAATTCTCCAGTGGAAACCTGGTGGCCAGCGTCACGGACATGTTGCTGCGTCACGGGGTGCCGGGCAGCCGGCTGGAAATCGAGGTGACCGAGAGCGTGCTCGGTGGCGACATCGACAGCGTGCGGCGCCAACTCCACGAGCTACGCGCCCTGGGCGTGTCCATTGCGATGGACGACTTCGGGACCGGCTATTCGTCGCTGTCGCAGCTTCGCACTCTCCCAATCGACGTCATGAAAATCGACAGGGCGTTTGTCAAGGACCTGGAGACGCACTCCGACGCAGTCGCCGTCGCCCGGACGATCGTGACGCTCGCCCGGGCGCTGGGGCTTGGTATCGTCGCGGAAGGCATCGAAACACAGGCGCAGGCCGATCTTCTGCAGGCAATGGGCTGCGATCAACTCCAGGGTTTTCTCTACAGCAGGGCCGTGCCCCCCCTGGAATTTGCAGCACTCGTTCGCAATGGCAGATCGTCATCGGAGGCAGGGTAGAAGCGAGTGTTCTCGGCATGGCGAAATTTGGACGATCCTGAACTCGCCTTGTGGAGCGGCGAGGAGCCCCTTTGGGTGCGAACTGCGAACTGCGAACCGATTCCGGGCTGTGACGTATCGAAGCCGAGAACTTCGAGGAGGCTTGGGCGATCAAGCACCTCAGGCTGGGGTTCGGGCCCGATGTCCCCATTGGCGGCGCAGCGCCTTGCCCGGCGTGCGGCGCTTTGTACTGTCCGCAAGGCAGTGCGCAACGCTGGAATTGCGATCACGTTGGCTGAGTGGCAATAGCCGGGATCAGCACCCCGGAGGCTGTCGTCGCGACATCTCCGTCGATGGGAGTGCCATCAAGAATGACACCAACGAAAAAGCCCGCACTTGGCGGGCTTTCGCTTTTCTTGCTGACTCCCTGAATCTCAAGGAGGAAATTGGTGCCGGAGAAAGGAGTCGAACCCTCGACCTTCTCATTACGAATGAGCTGCTCTACCAACTGAGCTACACCGGCGTTTCAGCAATGTCCCATGGCTGGGATACCGCGAAGCCTGCCATTCTAGCGCAAGTTTTTGGCACCCGGCAACCGCGGAACGATTTCGGGCGTGGCGCCGGGGGAACGCGCACGTCGCCGAGCAGACAGCGGTGCCCGGCAATGCGACGATCCCGGGAATGAACCCCTCTCGAATCCTCGTCGTTGGCGATGCCATGCTGGACCGCTACTGGGACGGCGTCGTCGATCGCATCTCGCCGGAGGCGCCCGTGCCCGTGCTGCGCGTCACGCGCCGCTACGAGCGTCCGGGTGGCGCGGCCAACGTGGCGGCGAACCTGGCGGCGCTGGGGGCGGCGGTGAGCCTGATCGCGCTGGTGGGCGACGACGAGGCCGGTGCCCGCCTCGAGGGCCTGATGGACGACGCCGGCGTGGCGTTCGATCGCGTGGCCGACCCCGGCTACGCGACGATCGAGAAGATCCGCTGCGTGGCGCGCCACCACCAGATGCTGCGCGCCGACTTCGAGGCGGCGCCGCCGCCGCCGATGCGCGGGCGGCTCGCCGGGCGCTTCGCGCGCGCGCTGCCCGTGCACGACCTGGTGGTGTTGTCCGACTACGGCAAGGGCGCGCTGGCCGAATGCGGTTCGCTGGTGCAGGCCGCGCGGGCCGCGGGCAAGCCGGTGCTGGTCGATCCGAAGGGGCGCGACTGGGCGCGCTATGCGGGCGCGACGCTGCTCAAGCCCAACCAGGCGGCGCTCGATGGCGTGCTCGGCGAGGTGGCGAGCGAGGCCGAGCGCGAGCGGCTCGTCACGGCGCTGCGCGAGCGCTTCGGTTGGCAGCATCTGCTGGTCACGCGCGGCGCGGGCGGCATGACGATGTTCGACGACGCGGGCGTCACGCACGAGCGTGCGCACAGGCGCGAGGTGCACGACGTGACGGGCGCGGGCGACACGGTGATCGCGACGCTGGCATGGCGCATGGCCGAGGGCGACGACCCCGTGCGGGCGATGCGCTGGGCCAGCGTGGCCGCGGGTCTCGCCGTGCAGACCTTCGGCACCGCGGTGCTGACGCGCGACGCGCTGGTCGACGCCTGGGACGCGAGCCGCTGAAGCCGCGGCGCCGCCCTCAGGCGTGGCGCCTTTCTTCGTGCTGCAGCAACCAGCGCGCGCCCTCGGCAAGGCTGGCGCAGGTGAAGTCGGCGGGCGGGTCGGTGAAGTCGCAGGAAGCGTGGTCGATGGCCTCGGCGATGCGGATGCACGCGGCCACGCCGGCGGCGCGGCCGGCGAGCATGTCGGAGGGCTTGTCGCCCACCATCACGCAGGCGGAGAGACCGAGGTCGAGGTCGCGCGCGGCGCGGCGCAGCATCCCCGGCGCGGGCTTGCGGCAGCCGCATTGGCGGCGCCAGGCGGCCAGCGGCGCGTCGGGCAGGTGAGGGCAGTGGTAGATGCCGTCCAGCGTGATGCCGTGCTGCGCAAGCTCGTTCTGCATCCAGGCGCTGAGGTTCTCGTATTCCGCGGGTCCGTACAGGCCGCGCGCGATGCCCGATTGATTGGTGACGACCACCAGCGCCCAGCCCGCGCGTTGCAGCGCGCGCAGCGCATGCATCACGCCGGGCATCCACTCGAAGTCCTCGGGCCGGCTCACGTAGCCGCGATCCTGGTTCAGCACGCCGTCGCGGTCGAGGAAGACGGCACGACGAGCGGCGGTCACGAGACAGCCTCCGTCCCGCCGACGGCGCGAGCGCCCTTCGACGCGGCCGGGCGGGCGCTCATGACGCGTCGGCCGGCACGAGGCGAGTCGTGGCGCGGATGCGATCCATCAACGAAGTGGTGGAGAAGCCGTCGACGAAGGGCAGCGCCACCGCGTGGCCGCCCCAGCTGCGCACCAGCGCGCTCTCGGCGAGCTTGCTCATGTCGTAGTCGCCGCCCTTCACGTAGACGGACGGACGCAGGCGCGACAGCAGCGCGATGGGCGTGGGTTCGTTGAAGATCACCACCGCGTCGACGCTCTCGAGCGCGGCGACCTGGAATGCGCGATCGCCCTCGCGGTTCATCGGGCGGTCGGGACCTTTGTCGAGGATGCGCGCCGACGCGTCGCTGTTGATCGCCACGATCAGGCGGTCGCCGAGTTGGCGCGCCTCGGCCAGGTAGGCGATGTGGCCGCGGTGCAGCAGGTCGAAGACGCCGTTGGTGAACACGGTGCCGGGTTGCGACGCGAAGCGGGCCACGGCCTCGTCCACGTGCATCATTTTTCGGAGCGGATCGAATCGGTTCATGAGCAGTCCGACGGTAACGGGTGCGGTGCCGGGCAGCGGCCAGGCTTGCGTCTGTCGGCGCAAGCCTGCGAAGGCCGCTGTCTCGAAGCCAGTGTGCGCCGCTGGCATGAGCCGGCGCATCCCCGCACTCAGGGAAGCTTGTTGTTCGCGGATCGATTTCACGATCCATCAGGTTTCATGCGAGCAATCGGCTTGCCCGACAGGCGCCCGCCGACTGCCATCCAGCGACTTTTCAGGATCGCTTCAGGTGTCAAGCATGCGCCGCGTCGAGAGCCTGCGACGGCAGTGATGCGACTGCCTCGGCCAGCGCCCGCGCAACGTTTGACAGAACGTTCGTCCAGTCACCGCGCGCCGTCTGGCGGAACAGGCGCATGGTCGGATACCACGCGCTGGAATGGGCATCGAGGCCGTAACGCCAGTCGGGCGTGTGCGGCAACATCGCGAAGGCGGGCTTGCCGAGCGCGCCGGCGAGATGGGCCACGGCGGTGTCGCAGGTCACGACGATGTCGAGGTTGGCGATGATGGCGGCGGTGTCGTCGAAGTGCGCGATCGCGCGGCTCAGGTCGACGAAGTTCGACGGCACATTCGCGTTCGCGATGTCGTCGCAGCCGGCGCCTTTTTGCAGCGAGAAGCAACGCAGCCCCGGCACGTCCATCAGGCCGCGCACCGCGGCGAATCCGGGCGAGCGCTCGCGGCTGTTTCGCAGCGCGGGATTGCCGGCCCAGACGAGGCCGACGGCGAGTTCGCGGCAGCGACGAAAGCCGGCTGTCGCGAGACGATCGCGCCACTGCGCGACGAGGCCGTCGCACGCGCGCAGGTACGGCGCGGACGCGGGCGCGAGTCCCAGCGTGTGCGGCAGGCTCATCAATGCCACATGCGTGTCGAACGCGGGCGGCGTGCCGCCGCGAACGCTGACGGCCGCGACGCCCGGAATGCGCGCGGCCAGGCCCTGCAGGCCATCCATCACCTCCAGCACCACGCGCCCGCCGAGCGACGTCACGCGGGGCACGAAGCGCAGGAACTGCAGCGCGTCGCCGAAGCCTTGCTCGGCCCAGACGAGGATCGTGCGGCCGTCCAGCGGGCGGCCGTCCCACACCGGCTGCGCGCACGCCCGCGGCCCGGGCTCGCCGCGCCGGAAGCGCCATTCGTACTCGCGAAAGCCATCCTCGAACCGGCCCGCGCGCAGCAGCGCCAGCGCGCTGTTCCAGTGCGCATCGACATGGCCTGCATCGCATTCGACGGCCGCCTGGAACGCCATCAGCGCGCCGTCCCACAGGCCGAAGTGTTCCAGCGCCACGCCCAGGTCGTAGGCCGGTTCGGGCGTCCCGGGCGCGCAGCGCATCGCCTGCTGGAAGGCGAGCAGCGCGCCATGCATGTCGTTGCGATCGCGCAGCAGGTTGCCCAGGTTCGTCCACGCGTCGGCGTAGTCGGGCTTCACGCGCACCGCTTCGCGATAGGCCGCCTCGGCGGCCCGCGAGTGGCCCAGGCGTTGCTGCACGATGCCCAGCAGCGTCCAGGCGTCGGCGCGCTGCGGCAGCGCATCGACCGCGGCGCGCGCATGCGGCAAGGCCTCGGCATCGCGACGCTGCAGGAACAGCGCGTGCGCACGGCTCAGCGCAGCGGCGGGGCTGGCGAGCGCGGACGTGGCAGTTTCCATGTTCGCAGGGTACGGCGATGCGCACCGACGCAGCGGCCGGAAAAGACGCCCTCGCGCGGCCTTGTTCGCGCGCCGGTGCGAGAGAATGGCCCGCGGCGCAACGGGCGCCCGGGGAGCGACGATGGGCAAGGGACGGTTCGAGGCGTTCAGCGATGGCGTGCTGGCCATCATCATCACGATCATGGTGCTGGAGCTGAAGGTGCCGCATGGCCAGACGCTGTCCGCGCTCGTCGAGCTGTGGCCGGTGTTCCTCAGCTACGTGATCAGCTTCATCTACGTGGGCATCTACTGGAACAACCACCATCACCTGCTGCACGCCACCACCAACGTGACCGGCGGCATGATGTGGGCCAATCTGAACCTGCTGTTCTGGCTGTCGCTGCTGCCGTTCGCCACCGGCTGGATGGGCGAGAACCACTTCGGCCCGGTGCCGTCGGCCGTCTATGGCGGGGTGCTGATGCTGTGCGCGCTGTCGTGGTTCATCCTGCAGACGCTGATCGTGCGCGCGCAAGGGCCGGAGTCCGTGCTCGCGCGCGCGCTGGGTGCCGACTGGAAGGGCAAGTTGTCGCCGGCGCTGTACCTGGCCGGCATCGTGTCGTCGTTCTGCGTGGTGGGCCTGGCGCAGGCGATGTACCTGATCGCGGCGCTGATCTGGCTGGTGCCGGATCGGCGCATCGAGAAGGCATTGGCGCACGAGACGCATTGATCCGCCGCGGGCGGCCGATGCGATTGCCCGCGTGATCGCACGATAAGCCGCTTCGGCCGCCAAACAGGCGATTTCGCGCGGGTTTGGCGGCGGGCAGTTTGCTGGCGCGCTCGCAGAATCGACTCGACCATGAGAGCCGATTCACGCACCTCTTCCACCGCACGCGCCAGCGGTCGCGCCGTCTTCGGCCGAGCGTTCTGCGCCATGCTGCTGATGGCCGTCGGCGCCAACGCGCTGAGCCTGCCCGGCAAGCGCTTCGTCGGCCAGTACGACTTCGGCTACGCGATCCGGGGCGACAAGCCCGCGCGTCCGGCCCAGGTCTTCGACGACGGCGGCGGCAAGGTCTTTTTCGAGGCGCGTCCCAACCAGGCGATGCCTGCCGTCTTCGCGGGCAAGGACCTGACGCTGCTGGTGATGCAGCCCGAAGGCCAGTACTTCACGGCCCGCACGGCGGCGAGCGAGTTCACGCTGGTGCTGGGCAGTGCCCGCGCCGTGGTGCGGCGCGGCGATTCCGTGCTCGGCGACGAAACCGTCTCGCCGCATGACGACGGCGCGCGCCTGCTGGCGACGGCGGAGGGCGGGTTGACGACCGGCGTGGACTACGGCATGCCGCCTCGAGGTCCAGCGTTCGGGAAGGTGTCGCATGAGCAGCCCGTCGTCTTTGCCCCCGGCAGCTCGACGCTGAAGCCGGAGGTGCTGGACGCGTTGTCGGCGCTGGTCGTGCGCATCGGCCGCGACACGGCGATCGCCGCCGTCGGCCGCAACGACGCCGGCGGACACGACGCGCTGGCGACATTGCGCGCGCAGGCGCTGCGCAACGCGCTGCTGGCGCGTGGGGTGGCGGCACGTGACATCACCCTGTCCGATGACGACGCGGCATCTGGCGAATCGCGTTCACGCGCGTCGATGCTGCGCTGGAGCAGTGCAGTGGAGGGACGCGACCGGGCTTCGACCCCTCGGGACGAGCCTGTGCCGTTCGACATCGCGCTGGCCGACCACGACATTGCCGTCGCGCTGCGGCGCTGGGCGCGAGCCAGTGGCTACGAGGTCGTGTGGGACGTGGGCTGGGTCGCGCCGATCAACGGCGCGATGCGGGTCGAGGCGCCGTCGTTTCTCGACGCCGTCAAGCAGGTAGTCGCGGGGCTGCGTGCACAGGGCTATCCGGTGCAGGCCCGGGCGTTCGCCGACCACGTCGTCCGTTTCACGGCCACCGAGTGAGCGTCATCTTCGAGGAGCGCGCTGCCATGAATGTCCTTGTCATTTCCACGTTGATCGCACTGGCATGCGCCGCCGGCCTGGCGCGCGCTGCCCAGCCGTTCCAGCCCGTGGCCCAGCCATGGCGCCCGGCAGGCGAGGCCGCGCTGCCCGTCGCCCCTTACGCGGGCAATGCGGCGGCGCTGGAACCGTCGCTTGCGCATTGGAGCGTCCTCACGCAGGACATCACGCTGGCCCGCACGCTCGAACGCTGGGGCGCGCAGGCCGGTTACCGCGTGAAGTGGGACGCGCAGCGCAACTTCCTGATCGGCGCGCCCGACAGCGTCGAAGGCACGTTCGAGACGGCGCTCAAGGCGATCCTGAACTCGGCCGGCATCCGCCAGAGCGACTATCCGCTGGAGGCGTGCATCTACGCCAACACGCCGCCGCTCGTGCGCATCACGCGCCAGGGCGAGCAGGCGCGCGAGTGCGAAGCGCTATGAACGTCGTGCAATTGCTCGCTCGGCGAATGGCGCTTGGCGTCGTCTCCTTGCTCGTGGCCGGGCTGGCCGGCTGCGCCGAGCCCGGTGTGGCGGAGCGGGTGCAGGCCGACCACGCGCTGGGCCTGACGGGCACGTCGTCGCTGCATGCGGATCGCACGCTGGCGCAGCAGGGCAACGGCGCCACGGGCTCTCAGGTCGATGCCGATCGCCGCGCCGCCGAACAAGCGGCCAAGCCGGTGCTGCGCCGCGCGCGCAGCCCCTGGGTCGGATCGGTGAGCGTGCCCATGGGCAGCGGCGAGCGCCTGCCCAGCATCTTCACCGAACCGGTGAAGCTCAACTTCGACGATGCTTCCACCGGCGGCAAGGTGAGCCTGCGAACCATGGCGGACCGCATCACGGCCGTCACCGGCGTGCCGGTGCGACTGAAGCCGGACGTGTTCGGCACGGACAATGGGTCGCCGCGGTCGTCACCGGCGCCGCAGGCCTTGCCGACGCTGGCAGGGCGCCCGTCGGCCGGCCTCGAAGGCCTGCCGCTTCCCATCGTGCCGTTGCCTGCGCCGCGCGACGCCTCGGTGAACGCAGTCGCGATGCGCTGGTCCGGCTCGCTGGAGGGCTATCTCGATCTGATCACCGATCAACTGAGCCTGTCGTGGGAGTACCGCGACGGCGTGGTCGTCATCGAGCGTTTCCGCACCGAGTTCTTCGAAGTCGCGGCGCTCGAGAGCGAGACGGACTACCACCTCGGACTGAGCGGCGCCGACCAGGCCAACGCCACCAGTTCCGGCAACGGCGGCGGCGGCACGAACAGCACGGCCAGTTCCAGCAACGAGGTCAACGAGCACGGCAAGTCCAACGTCGTCGGCTCGATCCTGGCGGCCATCGCCCAGATCATCAAGGACGTGCCGGGCTCGTCGGCCGTGCGCTCCGACGGGTCGGGCCGCATCGCCGTGACCACGACGAAGGAGACGCTGTCGAAGGTGCGCGACTTCGTGCGCGTCGAAAACGAGAGCCTGCTGCGCCAGGCCCAGGTGCAGTTCGACGTCTACAGCGTCACGCGCAACGAGTCCGACGAGCGCGGCATCGAATGGAACGCCGTGCTGTCCGCACTCGGCGGCGCCTACACCGGCACGTTCGGTGCGCCGACGGCGCTCGCCAGCGCGACGGCCGCCAACATCGGGTTCGCCATCCTGACGCCGGCGCAGTCGGGCGTCACCACATCCGCGACCACGCATCTGGGCGGCAGCAGCGCGCTGCTGAAGCTGCTCAGCCAGTATGGCGTCTCCACGCAGCATCGCGAGGTCAGCCTGCTGGCGTTGAACCGCACGTGGGATCGCAAGTCCAGTCTTGGCGGCCGGGCCTACGTGAGCGCCACGATCCCGGGGGCGGCCAGCACCACCGGGGTCGGTGCGCCCGGCCTCGTCACGTCCACGGTGACCACCGGCGACCGCTATCTCGCGCAGCCGTTCATCCTCGACAACAACACGGTGCTGCTGAAGTTCGGCATCGGCCTGTCGTCGCTCGTGAACCTGGTGAACTTCACGTCGGGCACGGGCTCGGCGCAGCAGACCGTGCAGACGCCGGAGACGACCGCGATCAACGACCAGTCCACCGTCGCGCTCAAGGCCGGTCAGATCCTGGTCATCACGGGCTTGAGTCGCCTCGTCTCCAGCGATGACCGCCGTTCGCTGACCGACGATGCGCCCATCGGCCTGGGCGGCAGCAAGACCCAGTCGCGCATGCGCGAAGAGTTCGTCATCTTCGTTCGCCCGACGATTCTCTGAAAAGGCGGATGCGACGATGGCCGTCATCGAACGACTGATCGCGAGCACGGCGCAGGGCGACCTGCTCGGCGGCCTGTTCTGGCGCGCACCCACCGCGGGCCAGAGCCGCGGTCGGGCCCTGGTGGAAGCCAGGACGCTCACGGCCGACGCCACCCATTGGGCGCAGGCGCAGGTGGGGCCGCATGTGCGCTACGGCCTGTTCCAGCCGCGGGCCTCCGAAGAGAGCATCCGCCTGCCCAAGGGAACGCTGGCCGCGGCGGCCTGCTTCTCGCGACGGGTGGGCCGGCAGGCGCCGAACGCGGCGCTGGTGCTCACCGTCACTGCTTCGGCGCAGCGCAAGGAAGACAGGTACTTCGTTGTCTGCCTCGAGGACGGCGTGCCGGCGATCGATGTGCTGAGCAACGAGGTCGACGCCCGCAATGCACTGGGCGGCGAAGACCGGCCGATCTGGAGCGACAACCCCGTCGCCTATCCCAATTGCGAGTTGGCCGACTTCGCCTGGCTGGCCTCGGGTGGCGATCGACTGTCCCGCCTGCAACCGATGCCGATCAATCCGTGGCCGATCGTGGGCGCGGGGTTGATCGCATCGGCGTCGCTGGGCGCGTGGCTTCTGGTGCAGCACCTGCATCGTGTCGACGCCGAGCGCAAGGCCCAGCTGGCTGCTCGCGCGGCCGATCCGGCACCCAGATACCTCGCGGCACTGGCTGGCCAGCAAGCGGGCATGGCGTCCGATCGACCGGCCCTCGTGGCGGCCGCGCGCGAGATGTTCGGCTATCGCACGTGGATACCGGGTTGGAGCCTGGCCGCGGCCGAATGCAGCGCGCGCGCCCAGGCCTGCACGCGCGATTGGGCGCGCCGGGGCGGCAGCTTCGACGACCTGCGCCGGGCGCTGCCGGACGACGCGCTCGTGATGCTGGTGCCGCAGGGCAGCACGGTGCCGGCGCTGGACGTCGCGCGCACCACGCATCCGTTCAAGGTGGCGCGCCGCACGATGCTGGCGACCGGTCATCCCCTGCAGTCGTTGCAGGCGGCGTTCTCGGAGGCCGGCCCGCAACTGCAGCGCTGGCGCACGGCCGACATCGCGGTCGATCTGAAAAAGCCAGCACTGTGGCCCCACGTCGCCGAGGTTCCCGCGACGTTCCAACATCCCTCTGCTGTACTGGCCGGGGACGTCGACATGCACAACATTCCGGGCCCGTTCATCGTCGAGGCGCTGGACACGGCTCCGGATTTCGTGAGTTGGGAGTCGGTGCGGGTCGACATCGGCGAGGGCTCGGATGCCCGCGGCCTGCTCAAGTTCTCGGCTACAGGAGTGTTCTATGTCGCGGCACGATGAAGCTTGCTGCCGGTTGCTTGCGTTGCTCCCTGCGGTGTTCCTGGCGTATCCGGCCAGCGCGCAGACCATCGCCGACTACAGCCGGGCACAGCGATCGTTGCTCGAGAGCGCGATGACGCAGGCTGCGGCACGGTCGGCCGGCCTGGGTGCGCCGGCACCGGGCGCGGCGGCGTCGGCGGTTGCCAAGCCGCCCTTGCCCGCGCCACGCGTCGCGGCGGCGTCGGTGGTGCCCGCAGTGCAGGTCGGCGGGGTCTTCGCTTCGAGTGCCGGCGCGGTCGCCGAGGTGGTGGTCAACGCCACGGCCTATCTGCTGGGTGCCGGGCAGGGCGTGCCCGGCACGCCATGGCACGTGGAATCGATCGCGATCGACCGCGTCGTGTTGAGCCGTCGTGAGGTACAAGGCCACGCCACCGATGCGGAGAGCGCGCGCAAGGTCTTCCCGCTGCCGGCGCTGCGCTGAGAAAACCCATGGGATTGTTCGAGATGCTGCGTCGTCGCGAGCCCGCAGAGTCGGTGGCGGCGTCCGTTGCCTCGGTGCGCCGGGCACGGAAAAGCTCGCCATCGGACGCTGCTGCGGTGGCGCGCGATTCTGTGGGCGACGTCGCTGACCCCGGCACGCGACTGGCGGGCGTCCCGGGATCTTCATCCGCAAGATCGCCTGCCAGCCGCCTCGACCGCCGTCTTGCGGGCACGGACGTACCGCGGTGGGGGGCGCCGGCATCGCCCGACGCCGTACTCGAGCGCGCCGCCCCCGAACCGTCCGCCGGCTTCCGCGAGACGGAGCTTCGCCCGGACGTCCTCGCGCATTTCCACCAACTGCCGCCGTACCAGGCGTTGCTGACCGTCGGCCCCGAAGCGGTCTATCAACTGCCGGCCTTGTTGCACGAGAAGCTGATCGCGATCGATTGCGGAGCGCGCCAGGCGCGACTCGTGCGTGCGACGATGCCTGCCGCGGACAAGCTGGCGCTCGATGGCACGGCCAAGGCGGTCAAGGGCGCGCTGCGGGCGCGCGGCTATGGCGTGGTCGGCGAACTGGTCGCCGAGCCGCACGTACTCAAGGAGATCCTGCGCAACGCCGGAGCCTCCGGCAAGGGCGGCACCAAGGGCGGCCCGATGCAGTTGTTCGAGCGCTGGATCGCGCTGGCCGTCCCGGCGGGTGCGACCGACCTGCACATCGAGGTATGTCGCAACACCGCGATCGTGCGCATCCGGGTCGATGGCCGTATCGAACCGCTGCCGGATGGACAGGGCGGCCGCTACAGCCGCAAGGAAGTGGTCGACGCGATTGCCGCGGGCTACAACTGCACGCGCAAGGGCAACAACGTTTCCCAGTACAACGCCGACCAGTTCGTGGACTGCATGATCGATCTCGATCTGCCCGGCACCGCGGGTCAGTTGCGCTACCAGAACGTCAAGGGACGACTGGGCCCGAAGACGGTCGTGCGCATCCTGCGTACCGGCGACGAGAACCGGATCCGCTTCGATGCGGCGGGCTACGCGCCCAGCCACCTGCGGCTGCTGCGACTGGCCGGACGCGCCGGCAAGGGCATCGTCCTGCTGTCGGGCGTCACGAGTTCCGGCAAGTCGACGAGCCTCAAGAGCTTCATCGAGACACTGCCCGGGCTGGACCAGAAGGCGATCTACACGGTGGAGGATCCGATCGAGTACGAGATCGCCGGGGCTCACCAGATCGAGGTACTGCGCGACATCGCCAACGACGACGAGACGCGCCGCCGCTACGCCGAGGTGATGCGGGCGCTGATGCGCTCGGATCCCGACGGCGTGATGCTGGGCGAGATCCGCGACAAGCTGACGGCGCTGTTCGCACTGCAGATCGCAGAGACCGGGCATCTCGCGATGGGGACCGTGCACGCCCACCTGATCTCCAACATCATCCCGCGCCTGACCAACGACCAGATCGGCGTCAGCCGCCAGGCCCTGACCGGGCCCAACATCCTCAATCTGCTGGTCTACCAGGCACTGGTGCCGAAGCTGTGCCGCTGCTGCGCCCTGCCGACGTCGATCGCGTTGCGCGTCGACCCGGACGCGCGCGAGATCGAGGACGTGCTGCGTCGCCGCTTCGGATTGGCCACGGCGCGCCTGCGCTGGACGCGTCCTGAAGGCTGTCCGGCCTGCCAGGGCCGCGGAACCTTTGGCAAGACCATCGTGGCCGAGATGCTGCAACCCGATCGCATCTGGCTGCGACACGTGCGCAACAACGACGACGACGCGGCGCTGCAGCACTTCCGCTCGGCCGGAAACCGTCAGTTCGACAGCCCCGACATGACCGGCAAGACCGTGTTCGAGCACGCCCTCTACAAGGCCATGCAAGGAGAGATCGACGTGCGCAACTGCGAGGAGTTCGACGGCTTCGAGCGCTTCGAGATCCTGCCAGCGGACCGGCCGAGCAAGCGCCAGGAGCGCGCATGAGTTCGTTGCGCACATTCGCCAGCTGGTTCGCGTTGATCGACTTTCGATCCGCCCGCGCCGAGTTCTACCGCGACTTTGCCGAGATGTACCAGCGCAACGAAGCGATGGTGAGCTTTCTCGAGGGAGAGATCGCCAACGCACAATTGACGCGCCAGCGCAGTCGTGCGCGCGCGCTGCGCATCGTGTTGCATCGACACCAGGACGGCGAGCACGCCAGCCGCGTCTCGCACCTGCTGGAACGCGTGGTGCCGCGCTCCGACGCCATGTTGCTGACGGCTGTCGATCGCGCCGCCGACAAGCCGCAGGCCCTGCGGGCGCTCGCCGACGCCATCGACAAGCAACAGCAGATGCTGCGCCTGATGCTGTCCTACGCGGTGCTTCCCACCCTCACGATCCCCATCTGCTACGCCCTGATCGCGCTGCTGGGCAAGGTGATCCTCGTCATCGACGCGGCCACCCCGGTGTACGCGCAGGACGCGCTGTGGGAAGGCATGAACGGCTGGGCGCGGGTCATCGCGAGCTTTGCGCAGGCCTGGGGCACGCAGACGCTGCTCGCGCTCGGCCTGGCGCTGGGTGCGGTGCTGTGGTCGTTGCCGCGCTGGCGCGGCGCGGTGCGACTGCGGGTCGAGGCGTGGCCGGTCTACAGCCTCTATCGCGACTTCCAGGCCGGCATGCTCTTCAGCTCGATGGCGATGCTGCTGAAGACGGGCGAGACGCTGCAAGGCAGCATCGACGACGTCACGCAGCGCGCGTCGCCATGGATGCGTTGGCATCTGGGGCGCGTCATCGACGCGCTCGAGGAGAACCCGACCGCCACGCTGGACGCGTTTCGACGAGGCCTGCTGTCGCCGCACCTGTTGTCGCGCGCCGCCACGCTCAATCGCTCCAGCGCGTCGTTCTCGGATGTGCTGATCCAGCTCGGAACGACGGAAGGCGAGCGCGTCTTGTTGCGCGTGAAAAAAGCGGCCGTAATCGCGAACTTCGCGCTCGTGGGCCTGTTCGCCTCCGTGGCAACCTTCATGGGCGTCGCGTCGATGACGGTTCCCGGCAAATTCGCCTCGTTGATGGAGCCATCCAACCTGATGACGTTGCGCGCCGTTTACGACGCGGCGCATCCGGCGCATTGAGCGTCTGCAATCGTGTGCGCAGTCCCCGGACGAAACCATCGACTCACCCAGCCAGAGGAGAAATCATGATGTTCCATTCCCGTCATCCAGCTGCGCTCGCCGCCATTTCACGCTGCAGACAACGGGGCAACGCGCTCGTGTTCAGCATGCTGGGCCTGGTGATCGGCGGCATCGTGCTGGCCCTGGGCATCAGCTACTACCAGAGCTCGCAATCCAACGCGCAGGTGCAGGGGACGATCAGCGAGGTCAGCGCGATCATCGGCGGCGCGCAGCAGAACTATGGCCAGTACGGCTACAGCGGGCTGACGACGGCGGTGGCGGTCGGCTCGCGGGTCATTCCGGACACCCGGGCCGATGTCGGCGGGACGACCGCCACGAACAGCTATTCGGGGGCGATCACGTTGGTCGACAACTCCGCCACCACCCCCAGCACGGCCAAGCTGAGCTATGCCAACGTGCCGGCAGCGCAATGCACGCAGTTGATCAATGGCGCACAAAGCCTGGCGCGCCGCGTCACGATCGGCACGACCGACGTCAAGCCGTTGGACGGCACGATCGACATCGTGCGCGTCAACACGCAGTGCACGTCGGCGGCCACCGTGGCGATCGATTTCGTCTTCGGTCGTACGTGACCCGATGGCGCCGCATCGCAACTCGCTGCGCGGCGGCGCCGCCTGGCGGCACCAGCGTGGCAACGGCCTCGTCTTCGCGCTGCTGGGCCTGCTGATCTCGGCGCTCGGTGCGGTGGGCGTGATCCAGGCCGGCCGGCTGCAGGCCAAGCACGAGGCGGGCAATGGCGAGGCGACGATTCTCGACAATCTGCGAGGCGCCACCAACAACGCGATCTTCGAGGCGATGGGACTGATCCAGAACGGCGCGGCATTCAGCAAGAACGGCGTGACGATCACCCCGGTCGCTGTCGATGGCGACCTGGTCTGGAGCCCGACGATCGCCCAACTCGTCGCGATGGGATACCTGCCACCGGGCTGGACCGCGACCACCTCCACGCTCAACGATGCACCGTACACCATCGCCTTCAGTCGCGTTCCCGCGGGCTGCGTCGCCGCGGCCTGCAACATCGAAGGCCATATCGTCCTGCAAGGCCCGGTCCGCAGCGGGCCGACCGACAGCGACGGCGCGCTGATCGGCCCCATCCTGGCGCGCATCGGCGCCGATTCGGGTGTCTCGCTGACCATGGATCCGGCGCACATCCAGGGCTTCGGCCACACCTGGAGCCTGGACAACCCGGTGCCGGGCCAGCCGGCCGGCGTGGTGGCCGTGCGTGTGGGCACGGCGTCGTCCGGCTACGGGCAGTTCGTGCGTATCGGGGACACGCGCGACCCGAACCTGCTGGGCAATCTCACGGTGGCGGGCAACACCTTGTTCGGCGACGGCACGACGCGCAGCGAGTTCCGCTCGGCGCTTCAGATCGACGGGCAACCCGTCGCGTTGCAGGATGCGACCGGCACGGCGTGCGTCACGCTGAAGCCCGACGGGGTGATCGACATCCTGTGCAACGGTTCGTTGTCGGCGACCTCCGGTGTCTTTCGGGATGCGTCGGGACACGCCACGACGATCGCCGCGACCGGATTGGTCACGAGCGGCAGCGTGTCGGCGGACGGCGGACTGTCCACCAGCGCGATGACGGCGTTCGGCGTCGATGATCCGAACGCGTTGGTGGTCAAGGCCGGCGACCTGTTGGTGCGCAATCCCGCCGGCACGACCTTGCTGCGGGTCGCCGCCAACGGCACCGTCACGGCCGGCAGCGACCTGGTGGCCACCGGCGCCGTGCAGGCACAGCGCCTCACGCTGTCGGCGTCGGTCAACGAAGGGGACGCCTGCAGCACGGGACAGGTCGCCATGATGGCCTCGGGCGGCCTGGCCACGTGCCAGGGCGCCACGTTCCGTGCCACCTCGCGCTACGCGACGCTCGGTGCGGCATGCGCCACCGCCGGCCTGCAGGCGGTCGACGCGGCGACCTCCGATGCACTGGCTTGCCGCGGCGGCTACTACGCCAGCCAGTCGGGCCTGACATCGTCGCGGGTCTACATGGCGGGCTTCGCCGTACGCCACGGCGACTACATCGCGGCGGCTACCGCGCTGCCGAACGGCTGTCCCGCGACTGCCAGCCCGATCGCACCGCAAGCGACGATCTTCCTGCTGCCGCAAACCGATTCGGAGACCGCGGGCAATCCGGTACTGAACCGGAATGCGCAATGGACCGGGCAAGGCTGGACGATCTCCCTGACCGACGGCGCCGGCGCGGCCACGTCCAGCAACGTTGTTGCGGAGGTGTACTGCCTGTATCCGTGAACGAGCCACGAGGCAACCCGCGACGTCCGCCTTCCGCAGCAAGCCGATATGGACGACGGGCTCCTGGGCAGGCAGGAGCCGGCCGGAGCCGCCGACTGCTGGCCAGTCAACGCCAGCAGCGGTCGCTTGCACCGGTCTTGGCGGCGTGTTGCGCAGTGAGCTGTCGATGTGCGTGCGTGCACGCTACTGCATGTAGCGATTCCCGCGCGCCAGGATCGTCAGCTCCACCCAGTTGCTTCCGTTGTGGTTCGTCGGGGAAAAATTCAGCGTGTAGCCGCCCAGGTCGACATGGTTCAGCGACCCCATCGCATGCAGGATGGCGCTGCGTGTGGGCTTGGTGCCGGCCCGCTTGAGGGCGATCAGGAGGGTCTTGGCGGCGATGCATGATTCGAGCGACGTGTAGTTCAGGCTCGCGCCCGAGTAGGCGGCGAGCAGCTCGGCGCAGTCCTTGACGATCGGGATCGAGACCTGGTTCGAGCGGCGGGGCGACGGCGATACCTGCGATACCACGACGCCGCGGGCGAGGTCTCCCGACGACTCGCTGAGCTCGTCCGGATTCACGAAGGACAGCGCCGCGATGGACATTGGCGTGCCGGTCAGCGATGCCGCGCGCAACAGGTCGCTGACCGTACCGTACTGCGTCGTGACGAGGACGTAGTGCGGCGAATCCTTCATCAGCGTGGCGACCGTCCCGCCGTCCAGCCGCATGCCGCGCTTGACGGCGACGCCCGTAGGCCTGGGCACGCCCAGCGCTGCGAACGCTGCGATGACGGCATCGAAGTTGCCGTGGCCGATCTCGTCGTCGTAGTACAGGACGACGGCCTTGTCGGCGCCGACTTCGCGCTTGGCTTCGATGATCTTGCGCGCCTCGTCCTGGTACGACGCGCGGATCGTGTAGACCTGCGGGATCGAGCGCAACGCATCCGCTCCGCTGAAGGGAGCGAAGAACAGCGTGTCGGTCTGCGCGGCGAGCGGTAGCGCGTCCAGGCTGTTGGTCGCCGAGTTGTAGCCGAACAGCGCGACCGCGCCGTACTGGCCGAGCAACAGTTGGGTGTTCTCGGCGGCACGCTGCCGGTTGTTCGCGTTGTCCAGCGTCACGAGCTGGATCTTGCGGCCGGGGCCGAGCAGATTGCTCGCGTTCGCACGCGCGAACACAGCGAGGGCGCCGTCGCGCATGTCGCGTCCGATGTCGGCGTTCGGCCCGCTGAGCGCGACGGACTGGCCGATGACGATGTCCTGGGCATGTGCCGGCGTCGCGGCGATCCATGCCAGGGCCAAACAGGAAAGCAGCTTGTTGTTCACGCCGTTGTCTCGCATCGAATTGTTATGGAGGCACTGTCGAAGTGCGTCGCTCGATGGCGCTTGACGTGGATCAATTCTTTGAAAATGAACGACGGCTCGCGAACCGGAGCGTGCAAAGTTCCGCCAATCCCGCAGCCTCGCGTGGCTTGCAGCCGGGTCACCGACCGATAGCCGCCGCCCCCACCGCCGCCAGCTTCTTCTTCAACGACGGAATGTCCGACGTCTCGCGCATTGCCTCGCTGGCCTCGATCTCGCCGCGTCGCACGAGCTCGACCAGGCGGTTGTTCATGGTCACCCACTCGCTGGCGCCGAGGCGGTTGTCCTCGCGGATGGCGCTCTCGAGGCCGATCCAGTCGCCCTTCTCGATGAACTGGGTCACCTTGCCGGTGTTGAACAGCACGTCGGCCGCCATCAGGTAGCGCTTGCCGTCCTTGGCCGGGACGAGCGCCTGGCGCACCACGGCGATCAGGTTGCCGGCGAGCACCGAGCGCATCACGTCGGCGCTGGTGCCGGTGTACGAGAGGATCTTGCGCATCGTGCCGGTGACGGACTTGCCGTGGGTCGTCGCGATCATCAGCGAGCCGGACTCGCCGCCCTGGATGGCTTGCTCGGCGGTCTCGGCGTCGCGGATCTCCGAGGTGAGCAGCACGTCGGGGCTCATGCGCAGGGCCTCGCGCATGCCGTCGGCGAAGCTCAGCACGTCGTAGCCGACCTCGCGCTGCGTCACGATGGACTTGCGCGGCGGGATCTTCTTTTCCACCGGATCCTCGATCGTGAGGATGTGGCCGGAATGCTGCGCGTTGTGCCAGTCGAGGATGGACATGGCCGTCTCGCTCTTGCCCGAGCCGGTGGGGCCGGTGATGACGATGAAGCCGCTGGTGGATTCGGTGAGCGTCGAGACCAGGTTGTGCGGCAGGCTGAGGCTGGTGAGTGCGGTGATGCCCGGCGGCGTGATGCGCATCACCAGCGCCAGCTCGCCGGTGCCGTGCATGAACAGGCTGTAGCGCAGCGAGTGGCCGCCGCGGCCGTCGAGGCGGATGTTGACCGAGCGCTGGCGGGCCAGCACGGGCTTGATGCGCGTGTCCCAATAGTCCTGCACCGACTGTTGCTGGCCGCGGTCGTCCCGATGCTGGCGCGTGGCGCCGTCGACGTAGCCGGCCAGGTAGGTGACGATGTGCTCGCGCGTGACGACGAACGGCGGGATCGCCGCGAACAGCTGGTGCAGCGGCAGCGTGCCGCGGGCCGACTTCGCGCGGATGACCTGGCCCTCGTGGATCATGATGTCCGTCATCGACGGCGCGAACATCAACGCGTGCTTCACGGCGGCGCCGATGCCGTGCTGCTTGTCGGACGGCAGTTGCAGCGGCTGCTGGAGCGTGGGAATGTCGGTCATGGCGGCGTGGATGGGTTGGAGCGCGCCGTCAGCGCGCGGGCGAAATGAATGCGATCTCGCCGAAGGCCGCGGGGGTGGTGGTCGCGGACGCGATGTCGGAAGCAGGGCGCGGCGGCGGCGCGGACGGCAACGGCGCGCGAGGTCGAGATGGCGCGGGCGAGCGCGCGGCCGGGAACGGCAGGCGGCCTGGCGGCATCACCTTCCAGCCCATCAGGATGGCGGCGATCTGGTTCGCGTACCAGGCCGCGCGGGCCGCCATGTGCGAGTGATAGGCCCCCACGGCCAGCCAGCCGTCGCCTTGCAGGGCTATCTGTCGCCGGTAGTGCCAGGCGGCGACGTCGGCGCACACGCAGCCGTCGGCCAGCGCCGCGCGATCGATGCCGTAGCGTGCCAGCTCGGGCAAGTGGATGCTGTTGATCTGGAACGCGCCGACGTCGATGCTGCCGTTGGCGTTGTGGCCGAGCGCCGCGGGCCGCAGCCGGCTTTCCTGCCAGCCGATGGCGCGCAGCACGTCGGCATTGACCTGGTGGCGCGCGGCCGCGTCGTCGATGCAGTCGGCGTGCGCATGCAGTGACGCGGCCGCGAGGGCGAGTGCGATCCCTGCGCGCACGGGCGGGCGAGATCGTTGACGGGAAGGAGGAAACGTCGGCATGGTTCGGAGACTTCGTCACCGCGGAAACACACCGATGGATTCTGGGCGGCACCGCGAAATCTCCGCGCCGCCGAAGGCCGGGTTTCGGGCCTGTTCGGCGCTCGACAGGCTGGCTGTCGACACGCCTTCGCCGTCAAGTGCTCAGCGACGCTGTCCCAGCGCCCGCGCCGGCAGGAACAGCAGCGCCGTCAGCAACGCGAACACCGCCGCGACGCTGATGCCCACGAGCCGGAACGGCAGCGTCAGCAGCCAGACGATCGGATAGAGCACCAGCGCCAGCAGGGCCAGCGGCCAGCAGAAGACGAACAGCAGGCACCAGAGGATGAACGTGAGCATGACGGTCTTTCGAAGACACCGCGCAGGCGGGCGGTGGAGCGAGCGGCACGAAGGCTTCTCGACGGCGCCACGATGCGCCGGCGGGGCGCCGGCGTCAACATCGGGGCGACGAACTGCCGCGAATCGCCGACAGGCTGCATCCACCGTCGATGTTCCGGCGCCATCCGGCCGTGTCGAGCAGAATGACGCATCGTCCCACTCGCCTTCCGGCCCTCGCCACCATGACCGCACCGACCGTCTCCGACCTGAACCGCATGGGCGCCGACTGCCTGCCCGGCCACCTGGGCATCGTGATCAAGCACGCGGACACGACCGAGGTGCGCGCCGAGATGGCGGTCTCGATGACGCTGATGGCGCCCAACGGCTACCTGCACGCGGGCAGCGTGGTGACGCTGGCCGACACGTCGTGCGGCTATGCCTGCATCGTGAACCTGCCCGAGGGCGCGACGGGCTTCACCACGATCGAGCTGAAGTCCAACTTCCTGGGCACGGCGCGCGAAGGCACGCTCGATTGCATCGCGACGGCGCAGCATCGCGGCCGCACCACGCAGGTGTGGGACGCAGTGGTCACGCATCGCGAGACGGGCAAGACGGTGGCGCTGTTCCGCTGCACGCAGATGATCCTGTGGCCGCACTCGGCCTGAGTAGCCGGGACGCGGGCCATGAGCACCACTCGATCCGATGCGCGGCGCCTGGTCGAGATCCGCGCCTATCGCCTCAAGCCCGGCACGCGCGCCGATTTCCACGCAGCGGTGACGAACCGGGCGTTGCCGATGGTGCGCGCCTACGGCATGGACGTGGTGAGCCACGGGCCGGTGCCCAACGACGAGAACGGCTATTTCCTGGTGCGCTCGTTCGCCAGCCTGGCAGAGCTGACCGCGCAGGAGGACGAGTTCTACGGCTCGGCGCCGTGGCGCGAGGGGCCGCGCGAGGCACTGGTCTCGCGCATCGCCACCTACGTGGATACCTTGCTGTGGTTGAGCCCGGCGGCGATCGCCGATCTGCGGGCGGGCAACGTGCCACCGCCGGTGACCGTGTGAGCTGAGGTCGTCGCGCGCCCGCG
>FTIR01000148.1_pt1 | contig 38934 bp, 24 predicted proteins | sample 1658041 | NCBI WGS metagenome assembly FTIR01 (sample SAMEA3914793, study PRJEB12502) | metagenome | biome: forest; material: soil | place: Canada | collected 2011-07-03 | depth 0.3 m | reverse complement strand
GCCTCGAAGTTGCCGGGTTTGTTGTAGTCGGCGGTCAGGAAGGGCGAGACCTTGGGCTCCTGCGGCCAGGCCAGCGTCCACTGCGTCCCCATATTGGACCGGTCGACGCCGAACTCCACAGGCGCGGCCACAGCCACGCCGCCGCCCTTGGCCAAAACGGCGAGCGCGCACAACGCGGCCATCGCGATGGTCCGCCGCACCCGCGGCTTCGTGGGGCCCATACCTTGAGTCGGATCAATCATTGGACATCCAAATGTTGGTTCGGCGGCCAGCCTGGAGCGCTGCTCGGCGAATGGAAATGCGGCAGCCGAACAGGCGGCGCAGCCAAGCCGAGGACTCCAGATGGAGGTTCATCGCGAGGGGCGGCCTCGGCCCTATGGCGACCAAGGCGGCCCGACGATGAAGCTCACGTCGTCACTCCAATGCACCGGGGTGCTCCAAGGATTCGTGCTGTCGCCATCGCTGGCGACATAGACCTTGCCATAGTAGTGGCGAACGTATCTCGTCGGGTCATTGACCAAGTGGAACGAACTTCCTTTCTGGTTCTTCCCGGCCTGCGGACAAAATGTTGCATCAACCCGATTCGAGGCGGTGCCGTCGAACGGTTGCATATGCAGGGCAAGGTTCTGTTGCCGTAGGAAGTCGCCCGGATTGTTTCTCGACTCAAAGGAGACGCATGAGTTGTCGGCGAGGCCGCGGCGGACGATCCAGGTTGCGTCGCTCTTGTCCTGCTCAGCGCTGCTCGGTGTGATCGGCGCGATGACGACGGCGCCGTTCAGGTTGCGGACATAGTCGCCGATGCAGCATGCCGTGGTCGCTTGCAGCGAGATTTCCGATCCCGGCATCAGCGTTCCAGCTAGGCCAGTGGGCGCGCCATAGCCGACCGCGACAATATTGGACTGGACAGCGTTATCGGCACCGTCGGTCGGAAAGCCGGCCGTCATCACGCCTTCGAAGAAGGAGCCTGCGGACGCGTGGCTGTTATCGCCCCCGACGCCGAGGATGATCGCGCCCTCTTGGCGCATCGGAGCATATCCAGCCGGCAGGGCGCCAGAATAGATTGTGTTGAGCCCACCCGACTGTGCGTTGCCCCACTTCAGCGCAAACGTCGTCTGACCATTGTTCTTCAGCCATGCCGATATGAAGGGATGCCCCCCGCTGACACTCGAAGCCGGATTGCAGCTTCGCTGGTTCCAGTGGAACAGTCCGTTCTCCAAGTCGGCCTGCACGCCGAGCCCCGGTTCGTTGCGGCAGTCAGCCCAGGACAAATCTTCAGTGACGTTGACCGCATCCATGTGGGCCGCGCCAGTATCGGTGCCACTCACCTCGGCGTTTCCATAGTCGAAACAGCAACCGGAATTGAAATGGGTCCCAGAAGAAATCATGTACATGCCTTCCGGTTTTCCATTGACTGCGACGTCCGATGTCCGATTGTTGCGGTATCCCATTCCCGGCGAAATCGAGACGCCATAGACCTGGTGACCGCCTGCCGTGACCGGCAGGGCGTCCGCCGCGGCGCCGAGGTCGGAGCCGTTGGGGCCGGGCCCCTTGTAACGTCCGCCGGAAGAGATGCTCAGGTCGTTGTGCTTGGTCGACTGATCGTAAATCCTGGTGACGACGCAGGTGGTGTTTGTGCAGAAAGCATCTTGCGTCGCGGCATTTGCGTAGCCGTCCGAAAGCAGGCCGATGTCCTGAGCGGCGTCGTCTGAAGCTCTCTTCACCTGATATAGCGCACCCGTGTATTTGGCGTATAGCGACCGCACCGTACTATGCGCGGCGATACATGGTGTATTCCCGGCCGCGTAGATATCGCAGGGCCTTTGTTTGATCGCCTCGGAATGCGTGTCGCTGATCAAGTTTCCGGCCATCAAATCGGCGATGTTCGGCGCCACCGCCAAGCGGCCGCTCTCGGTCAAGGCGCCGCAAAGGAACGCGCTGTCGTGATCTTCCTTGGGCGCATGGATCTGACCCTGCCAGGTGTAGTAAAGGGATCCGCCCAACCGATTCTGATCGGCGAGGTCGTGCAACACGCTGCGCATCTCGCCAACCATCGCGATGCGGGAGGAATCGTCGATCGGGCAAGCGTCGAGACCCTTGAGGCCATTGAAGTTCCATTCCGTCACCCAGCACGGCTTTCCCTTCGCCGCGCCCGGCGGCGCACATTGCGTCAGGCCGTTGAGTTCGAGATGTGCGCGAAGGGCGGCCTGGCCCTGAGCTGAGCCTGGGCTGATCGCCAGGGGATAGAAGTGCAGGCCATAGCCGTCGACCAGTTGATCCAGGCCGTTGGCCTGTAGGAAGTGAAGCGTCGCGTCGACGCTGACCGCATCGGCCTTGACGCTGCGAAGCCACTTTCCGGAGTCATCCAGATCGGCCAACCCGCCTGAGATGATCGGCGTGCGCCGGTTGAGCATGGAGTGATCGCGGATGTCCTTCAGCGCGGCCAGGGTCTGCAGATAGCGCAGATAGCCTTGGGCGATCTTCCGGCCCTCGGGGTCGCTCGCCAGGTCTTTCTCGTTCAAGACGCGCCCCTGCGCCGGCAGGGGGAAGTCGGCGTTGAAGCCGGTCCAGTTGATCTCGTTGCCCAGTTCGAAGCCGGCGAGTACGACGCCCTTGCTTTCCAGCTCGGCCAACTGCGCGCCGATGTTCGCCTTGAACGCATCGGCATTGGCCGTCGAAAGCGGCCAACCGCGCCACAGGCCCTTGCTCTTGTAGGCGTCGGGCAGCCTCGGCCATGGGGTGCCGGGGTCAGGATAGACGCCGAGCAACCATTCGATCTTGATCCCGTGGGCGTAGGCGCCCTGCGCGAACGCCAGTCCCTGGTCGTTGCCGGGTATGCCCGCCCGGATGACGTGGACGCCGGCTGCCTGCAGGATTCGAAACGTCGCCTCCTGTTCCGCGGCGGTCTGCTTGTACGGCTCATTGACGAGGTTGGCGCCCACGACCGGGGGTTCAGTGCCTGCGAGGGTCGGCGCCCCAACGGCGGCGGTGACCGCCCAGGCGGCAGTCAGAATGAACGTCAGATGCTTCATCGAAAGAGCCTCCATGTCCGTCGCGCGTCAGGGCATGACCTGAAAATCCGCAGAGTCGCACCATCATCACGGCGATGCGGTCGCGGGCAACACCCGTTCGAGCACGTGCGCAGATTGGCTCGCCGCCTCGGCGCCCGCCGCCGGCAGAACCGCCATGGCCGGCCTGAGCGAGGGATCTGAATCGAACAGGCCGCGGATCTCGGATTGAGGCGGAATCGCAGCGCTTGCCGGCCACGCCACATGGAAGCGGCCTTGGGTGTCGGTGACCGCGGGGCCCAGGGGCTGCGCTGAAGGCTTGAACCAGAGGTTCTGCCGCAGCAGCCCCTTTCCCTTGGCGTCGAGGAAGACCACCATGGCGTAGCCCGAACGCTCCGCGGCCGCGGGCGCGGCGATCCAGGCCTGGAAGCTGAAAGCCGCCCCGGGCTTGACTGGGAACTGCTTCAGATTGGGCGCCAACGTCCGTCCCCGCGCCACGACCAGGGTGCGCAGGCTTGCGGGCGCCCCCGCCACCGGCAGGACGACAGGAGAGACGTCCTGGACCGGCTTCCCCTGCTCGCGATAGTGCAGGCCGCCCAGGATCACGGCGCCTTCGCCGCAATCGCAGGCGCCCTCGACTCCGAGCCGGAATCCGACGACCGCAGTGGCCGCTCCTTCGGGGATTGTTCCCGACAGCGAGCGCAGGGTCGGCCAGGCGCGCCCGGCCGCGTCGACCGCCGTGAGCTTGATCGCGGCGCCGGCGACGGGCGCTCCATTCGGTCCGGTGAGTGTCCCGGAAACGCCGTCGCCGGACCGCGACAGGCTGAGGCTCGATGCAGGCCGCAGATACTGCAGTGCCACGCTCATCAGCGTTCCGGGTTGCCCCTCAGGCAGGACACGAGTCGGAGTGGTCGTCCAGGCCTGGAAGATCGCTGCGTCGGGATGGACGCCCAGCACCGTCTCGATCTCGGCGACATGATCGAGGGCGCTTTGCATCCACCCCACATCGCCGCCAACGTCGGCATCGCCGTTGTAGATGATCCCGAATGGAACCTGCCGTTGACGCAGTCCCGCCGCGAGGGGCGGCAGATTGCGCATGGCCAGGTCCGACCAGGCGACATCGGCGTGCAGGAACGCCAGCCGTTCGCCACTCGCCTCGCGGTAGTCGTCCGCCCACTGGACGAGCTCGGCGACGCGCGCGCGATCGGCCTCGACCACCTCGATGTCGCCTACCTTCAGGTTCGGGAAGATCCGGCGCATGGAGGCGACGCTGGTCGCGACCTGGCGGGCGATTTCAACGGAGGGCAGCCGGCAGCCGCCCGGATCGACGTGGCCGTAGTAGAAGGGCTCGTCCATCGCCACATAGTCGAGTTCGCCGCCGGCGCTGCGGATCCTCTGCAGGATGGCTTCGGTCTCACCGGCGCGGCCATAGGATTCAGTGGGTGGCCCGCAGGCGGGCGTCCGTACCAGGGGGCCGATCTCCAGGGCTAGCGCCATGCGGCGGCGCCGGACCTCGTCGATGACCGCCTTGAGATCCGTCAGCTGCGTGTTCTCGATATTGCCGGCGATCAGCTTGGCGACGCGCGTATGAGCCGCGACCATGGACCAGGCGGCGTCCGGCTTCCATTGATCGACCGCGTCGGTTCTGACACCCGTTCGCGAAGGCTGGGTCTTGATCGGCTGGGACGTGGCCGTGACCCAGATTTCTGACGTCGCCGAAGGCTCCGCGGCGCGAACGCCCGAACCGGCGGCCAGGCCGAGGAGCAGGCCAGCGAGGAACGGCAGCCGAATAGAGTTCATGATTTGAGCGACCAAAACCGGGAGCATGAGACTACGCGGCGGCTGCGACGAACAGCCGCAATATGGGGACGCATCATCTCCCTTTCTCACTGAGCTGCGCCCGAGGTGGTGCGCCTGGCATCGGCGTCTCGCCTGGATTTTTCAGGGTACCGGCCTTGAGCATCGAGAGCGATCGGCGACTGTCTCCCCCCATGTCGCGGGCATTGAAGTCCGTCGGCGGCGGGCCGCAGCGGGACCAATCGGCACCGAGAAGATCACCCCCGAAGCCGTTTGTGACCTCGTAGGCCCATTGGCCGTCGGGGATCCTGATCTTGGCCTTCGCCAGGCCCTCCATCTGGCGAGGATCGCAAAGCGTCCGGCCTATCGCATCGGCGAGCCGCTTGAGCTTTTGTCCTTCCTCTGCGGATTCCTTGTAGCCGAGAGCGCTCCGCGCCGTTGCGAGGACGAGGGTGGCTGACAGGGAATAGAGGTGATAGACGAGGGCCTGCTGTCCGCGCTCGAGTTCGGCCGCGATGAACCCGTTGTCGTCGATCGCGGCGAGGGCCTCATGCCAGACCTGCTCCTGGAAGGCCAGGGGGACCGGATCTCGATCCAATACATTGTTCAGCGCCGCTCCCGCCGCCGCCCAAACGCGCTGATTGGCCCTGTTGCTCCCTTTGGCGTAGAAATCGACATTCTCCTGATCCAACTTGCGCAGCCACGCCAGCATGGTTTCGTCCAGGACGTATCCGGCGGCACGGAACTTGATGCCTATCATTTGGAAGCCTGGATTGAGCAGCCCCCGCTTGACCTTGCCCTGTCCGTCGTAGACCTGCGGCTCGAAGGTCAGGGCACCGGCCTTGGCCCACTCGCCAAAGAGCTGGAAGGCGCAATCGCTTTGCGGGTTCCCCGGACGCGCGCTCCCCCCGTCCAAGGCCCGTTCCGTCGTGCGGAAAAAGGCGAAGATGGGCTCCATGGTCCTGGAATTGGCCGCTTCATTGGCGCCATCGATGACCGAGCTCTTGGAGTCCGCATACATGGCTCTCAATTCGAGCGTGCGCATGGGGGCAATGGATGCGCAGCCCACATCGGCGCGTGCGATACCGGGCCTAGTCAGCCAAAGTGCACAGAAGAGAGCCGAGCCCATCCAGGATCGTTTGCGCATGGTCCAGACTTTTCAATTCGATCGGTTCAACAGGTCTGATCGCCACTGTCAGCGTCGAGGCTGGTTGAGGTCTGCTGGCGCGCCTGGGATTTCGATGATCGTGTCGCCGAGTACCGCGCCCTGTGGCAGACGGAGGTAGTCTGCCGGCGGAATGTCCTGGATCGTCGGGCCGACGATGCTGTGGTGGCTGGACGGCGACGAGAAGAAGAAACCCACCGGATGGCCTTTGTTCAGCGAGATCATGCTGCCCCCCGTCCAGACCAGGCCGTCGCCGTCGATACGCACGCCGGCCTCGGTGGCACCGTCCACCTCGCTGTTGGCGAACTGCACGCCGCCACGTATCCAGAACTCGTAGCGTGGGCTGCCCCATGCGTGGACGTCGGTGTAGAAGTTGTGCGCTGACCCCGTGTCGCGCACGCCGGCCACGGCGGCGTGCGCGACGACGAGGTCGCTGAAGTGGCTGTCGCCCGAGGAGGTCAGGATCCCGAACAGCGGCGCGCCGTGGGGCATGACGGACTCGGTGTCCGCGCTGATGGTGCTGTGGTCGACCATGAACTCCCAGATGTTGGTGTACCAGGACTTCGGGTTGGCCAGCGCCCCGTCGGGTTTGACCTGGACGGTGCCGAGGCGCAGTCCGGCGATGAGGTTGTCGTCGTAGTAGAGGCCGCTGTGGTGTCCGGCTCGGCCGCCCTGGACGTCGGCGCCGTAGTCCGCGAGGCCAGAGCCGTCGATTCCGAAGTCGATCAGGTTGGCCTGGTTGTGTTCGGTCGCCGGCTCCTGGATCACCGCGCGCATGGGCGCCAAGGCCACGAGCCAGGACACGCCCCGGCCGCCGCCGCGCAAGGTGATCTGGCCCAGGCCGAAGGGGCTGGCGTCACGGCCACCGGGCAGCACGATGGTGGACCCGACGCCGCAGATGCCGTGCGGCAGGCGCAGCTCGCCTAGGTCCCACTTGGGGGCGGACTGCCCCGCCAGGACGGCGTTGATCGCCGGCGCGTCGTCCGTGCCGTAAGCGACGTAGCCGTCGTGGCGGGACACCGACGACTGCGCCGTGCTTTGCAGCGTGACTTGTGACTTGGACTGCACCGACGCGATGCGTGTGGCCAGGTTGTTGCCCTCTGCGCCCGCGCCGGCCACCACGATCAGCTTGCCGGCGTCGCCGGCCTGGAACCAGCCGTCGGCCACGACGAGAGTCTTCGATCCGTCGGCGATCTGCACCTGGGTCCAGCGAAGAACGTTGGTGTTGCAGACGGCGCCGTAGTCGAGGACGCTCGGCACGTCGTGAAGCTTGTCGGCCAAATGGCGCACGGTCGGGGCGTTCTTGACGGTGACCATGCCAGCGGATAGGTCGGGCGGCGACTCGGCCTGGACGCTCGCGCACACGGTCGACACCACCAATAGCCACAAGGGTGTTCGCATCATCCTGGCCTTACAACGAAAGAGATGCCGGCCTCGTGCAAGGTGCGCGGAAGGTCCGACGACTTGTCCCGGTTCAACGGCTCCGCAGCGGCGTCGTTGACGCAGCCTGCCTTCAGCATTGCAACGTACCGTAAAGCGTTGGACCTCGACTTCAGCAGCACGAACTGCGCGCCCATCGCCCGAATGACGCGGTCGATCCCCCGCGCACAGTGTGACCCGGCGGCTGCGCAGCGCGCGCGAGGCGCGAATTCGTCCAACTGCACGAGGCGAACGAGCGCACGAATGACGCGGCCATGGCCGTTATTGCGAGCGTCTCGCTGATTTTTCTTCCGCCTCCTAACAAGAATGGACCACCTCAACAGCTGTCGTTGCAGATGAGAATGCGCCTGTGTCCTTGTCTTCGCCGGAAGATTGCCCCTGGCGGCTTCACAGTCATGTCATCTGGGCCAACCGCAGGGCGTTGTTTACTTTGCGCTCTTGCACAAGCCCGTGCGACCGGGTGGCATGCCGTCAAAGTCACTTCAACCTGACGAAAGCATCAAATGCCTTATCGATTTCTGCGCGAACTCGCCGCGCTGGCATTCACTGCCGTCGCCATCTACCCCGGCTACGTATTCGCTGAGGCAACTGCGCCGGTCGAGTCGGCGGCCATGCCGGCAGTAGGTGCGGCGCACGATATCCACCGGCGCTTCGAGGCACCAGACGGCAAGACGGTCGACATCACCCTTCATGGCCCGCGTGGTAGCGGTATCTATTCGCGCCCCATGAAACCGGGCGAGACGCCCGACACCTACTTCCCGGCCGTTGTCCAGGAGGCCCAATCAGCCGGAGCTCATCGGCTGGTGATCCCGCATGGGACGTACACCTTCGACGGCCCGACGATGTGCAAGGACCTGCACGACCCCGCCTGTACGGCGCCGACTGCCTGCAATGTCAACCAATATTGGAACTGTGCACCGCATTGGACGATTGGCCAATATCCGGTTGGCCAGACCAAGGACCCGAACAGCGTGTCCGATCTGGACATCGACTTCCAGGGATCCGTTCTGCAATTCAAGGCCCCGGTGATCGGCATCTGGATTCTCGAATCGCAGCGCCTGCTGTTGCACGACTTCACGATCGACTGGCCCGCGCTGCCCGTAGCCTCACTCGGGCGTATCGTGGCCGATCCCCTCGATGCGGGTCACCACGCCCTGGTCATCGACGAAGGCTATCCGGTTGTGGATCCCTTCACCACCGACGCCGTCCAGATCCAGGCGGTAGACAAGTGGGATGACGCCGCCGAGACCGGTGGCCGCTTCGCGCCGGATGCGGTCAACCAGTTCGAGACCTACTTCATCTTCGGCGGGGCGCCGCAGCCGACTTACGTGGGCAAGACATCTGTTGGCGCGCAGACCTTTTCCTGCGAATCCTGCCACTTCGTCAACAGCTCGACTGACCCGTCCTGCAGCTTCTTCCAGGGCTGTGCGAACTTCGACAGCTTCGCAATTGGCACACGTGTGCTCGTGCGCCACTACACGTACAACGGAATCGCGATGCTGGTGAACTGGTCGAACGACATCGATGTCGAGAACGCCCGGCTGCTGACCGGCCCCGGCATGGGTTTCGCGGCCCACAATGAAGGGGGATACCGGGGCTTCAGGTTAGCAGGCTCACAGGTGACCCGCGCCACAGGTCGTCTCGTCTCGACCGCCTCGGACGCGGTCAACCTCGGGCTACGGGCCGACATCATCGTGGAGGACGACGACATCGGATTCCAGGGCGACGACGGCATCAACATTTCGCCAACGACGGGCTCCCTGCTGAGCGTCGCAGGCAAGATCGTCACCACGCCGGGGGTGTGCGATCCCGACCCGATGGATAGTCCTGTCGTCGGTGACCGACTCGAATTCTTCGACGCCGATTTCGCCAGGCTGGGGGAGGCCATCGTCACCGCGCTGGCAGGCTCGGACTGTGGCACGCTGAGTCTGACCCTGAGCGCGTCCGTCCCCGGTCTGGATGTGACCGGTGCCTATGTCGACCTGACACAGCAGGCCAGCGGCCGCTTCCTCATACGCAACAGTCGGTTCCATGAGAATCGCGGCCACGGCGTCGTCACCAATGCCCCCTACGGCCAGATCGAAGGCAACTGCTTCTTCAGCGACTCGTCGGGCGCCATCAATCTGAGCGGCGGCAACGGCGTCGGCCCGGGCGCCAGCAACGTCACCCTGCTGCGCAATCACATCCGCGCGCCCGGCTGGGCGTCGCAGAGCCTGGGCGCGATCACGCTGCTGGCGACCACGGGCGCGGGCGCAATCCCGGCGACCCCGATGTTTCACGACATCGCGATCACGGACAACGAGGTCGAGCGGTCGCGCGGCCCCGGTCTCTTGGTCACCTCCACGCGTTCGTTCTCGGTCAACGGACTGCGACTCGACGACGACAACCTGTCCCGCACTGCCCCGACGAGCTATGGCTCCATCGACAGCAACGATTCGGTCGTGATCTATGAGTCCAGCGACGGCGCTCTGTCTCGCATAGAGCTGCACGGCAAGACAACGGGCGCAGTAGGTATTGATCCAACTGATCGTCGTGTTCTTCTGGCGCCAGTGGACGGTGCCCCGCAACCGAGATCATCGTCTTGTGCGTGTGCCGGCATTGATGCTTCAAGATCTGCCTGCGCGATCAGATGAGATGAAGGTTGGATGCTGCATCCGTGCACGAATTGGGTGCGCGAGCTTATCTGTCCGGGCTGTTGTTGTTGATCTTCTGTGTCGCTGGCAGCGTTCTCGTCCGTCGACATTATGGGAGGCGAGGCCTTGCGTGAATCGACCGATTGTCAGCACCCGGGCGGCATAGCTGTCGCACGCGGGCTGACGACCCGTCGCGTGGACTGGCACTGCGCCGATGACTGATGTCGGCTATGAGCCGACAGCGGCGATGGACTGCTTTCGGGACGTCCACCAACCTGCCACGGCATATGGCAGCGACCGTTTCCAGGTATCAAGTTGGGCTGTGGTCGAGGAACGATGACAGGTCGCGGTAGGCTTCCGCCTGGCTCAACAATGTTTTTGCCTTGGTCTCGGCGGCCTCGACGGCGTCCGCACCGGCAACGAAGCGTGCCGGTGGCATGTCGAGGCCGCCCAGCTTCACCAGCGCGTCGGCCAGTTTCGCGGGATCGCCGCCTTGCTTGCCGTTCATGCCGCTCCATGCGGCGACAGTAGCCTTCGTGCTCGCAGCGTAATCGTCGATCGACAGCTCTGCCCACTTGGTGGAGTCGGGGCTGAGGAGTTCCGTGCGGAAGAAGCCGGGCTCGACCAGCATCGTCTTCACGCCGAAGGGCTCGAGTTCGAAGGCGATCGATTCCATCCAACCCTCAACGCCAAACTTCGCCGCGGCGTACGCCGAGCAGAAGGTTTGACCAACCAGGCCGGCCGTCGAGGAAATCGTCAGCACCAGGCCGGCGCGTTGCTTGCGCATCGTCGGCAAAACAGTGCGGGTGACGTTCATCGGGCCGAACATCAGCGTTTCAATCTGGTCACGAAACTGCGCGGGGCTCAGCTCCTCGAAGAAGCCTGCGTAGAAGTTTCCTGCGTTGTTCACCAATACGTCGATCGAGCCGAATCTGGCGATGGCTGCGGCGACTGCGGCCTGCGCCTCCTCCACGCTGGTGATGTCGAGCTTGATCGCCAGCAGGTTGTCGCTTTCACCAAGGGCGGCCGTCACCTTTTTGGGGTCTCGGCCGGTGGCTACGACCGAGTGGCCTGCCGCGAGAGCCGCCTTGGCGATGTCGACGCCCAGCCCGCGCCCAGCACCGGTGATGAACCAAACCTTTTTGCTTACCATGATCGCTCCTTGAGTTGATGTGGTCGACTGTAAGAACCTTCATTGGAAAGAAAAACCACCCACCGCTGAATACCTTATGAAGATATTCTTCACGACATGAGACTCACTCAACTGGACGGATTGCTGGCCTTCTGGAAGGTCGCGGAGCACCGAGGCTTCGCCTCTGCTGCCGGTGAGCTGGAAGTTTCGCCCTCAGCGCTCAGTCAGGCCATTCGCACGTTGGAGGCGAGGCTCGGCGCGCAGTTGCTCAACCGCACCACCCGCAGCGTCAGCCTCACCGAGGCCGGCGAGGCTTACCTGGCTCGGATACGGCCGGCGCTGGTCGACGTGCTGGACGCCGGTGAGCAGCTGAACGCGCTGCAGGGGCGGCCCTCCGGTGTGTTGCGCATCAACGCTGCTCGGATTTCCATCGCCATGGTGCTCCAGCCGTTGATCGCCAGGTTCCTGCGGGCCTACCCGGACATCCAGATCGAGCTGACCAACGATGAGGGTTACGTCGACATTGTTGAAAAAGGGTTCGACGCCGGCGTTCGCATGGGCGAGAGCGTCCAGAAGGACATGATCGCTGTGCCGTTGGGCGATCCACTGGAGGTGTACGTGGTCGGTTCGCCGGACTACCTCAAGCGCCATCCTGCGCCCAAGCACCCGTCCGACTTGGCGTGCCACAACTGCGTGAGGTTCCGGTTCTCTACGGGCGGAGGTATCTACAAATGGGAGTTCACCGACGATGAGCGCACCGTGGACTACGAGATCGGCGGCAGCCTGACGATCACCGATACGCTGTTCTCGGTCGACGCGGCGCTGGAAGGCGTGGGCCTGGCCTACACTTTCGACAAGCTGGCGTTCCCCCATATCCAGGCAAAGCGGCTCAAACGCGTGCTGGCGAAGTTCTCGCCGACCTTTCCCGGGTTCTACCTGTACTACCCCAGCAGGCGAAATCAGTCGCCCAAGATGAAGGCGTTCATTGACTTCGTCTTGATGGGCTCGCGGTGAGCGACCGGGAGGGATCGTCGGTGAGCAGTTGCAGGCCCTCGCCAGGCGATCACGCCTGGGCGCCTCATGGCGGGCCGGTACCAGTCCTTCGCCAATGACCGGTATCAGGAAGGCTAGTACGAACCGATAATCGGATCGCGCCGAATGGTCGCTGGACGCCGCGCCGCGTCTCGGAGATCAACGGTCGGTCGACTCTTTCGCGCTGCCGGCCTTGGCCTTGGCCTTGGCGTCGCGCATCGCAGCCTGCATCTAGCCGCCGGCTTGCCATACGGCGCCCTTGGCGGCGAGGTCTGATTGCCTCGGCTCCCACGCGATCCTGCCATGCGGCTGGTCAGCATCTAGACTCTGTGGCGGTGCATCTGCGGCCGGCCGACTAGCCGAATCGCTGCTGCACCGCGAAGAATGCCGAGGCATCGAAGTGCGAACGGGAGACCCGCCAGTCTCTTCGTCGAGTGCACCAAATCCGCCAGCGAGGACGCTCTCGACGAGGATGTCACTCGTCGCGCGTTCGTCAAACTCACGTCGCTCGGCAGCAATTGCAAATTTGAGCCAAAGCCCAGTCATTTCGCCCCCTAGAAACGCTACGCGGTATCGCGAGTTGAAGGGATTGCATTCTCAGAGAATGGCCAAGCCAGTCACGGTGCATCACCCATGGCGCTTTACAACGTGCAGGATCGTTGAATCGAAAGAGCCTGTTCGCGATGCGGCTCACCAAGACGCTGGCGTCACCAACCCAACAGGAGTTGATTCAATGAAATGCGTTAACGGATTTGCTCTCTCGAGCATCGCCTTTGCCGTGTTAGGAACCACGAGCGTTCAAGTGTGGGCGGGCGACGGACCAGAGCGCACGGCACGCATGTTCCATGCCCAGCCGCTAGCTCACCAAGTAGTGCGTCACAACGCTTTGCTGACCTCCAGTGGCGACCCGGGTGACGACGATACGGCAATCTCTCTGAACCCCTCATTGTCGGCCCTCTGCCAGTCAACCATTGGACAGCTCAACCTCTACCAACCTACCGGGCGAAACGTAGATCAAATCAGCGGCGACACCGTCGTCAGCGCCGGTACCCAAACCGGCTGCGGGGCCGCGCAGAACGAAACAACGATCGCGGTCAATCCGCGGAATCCGGCAAATCTTGTCGGCGGCACGAATGACTATCGGCTCTTCAACACTCGCGAGGGTCGGAACGATGGCTCTGGATGGGCCTATGCCACCTTTGACGGTGGCCATACGTGGCGTGACGTTCAACTACCCCACCTTACCTACCAGACTGGCGCCACCGGAGCTCTGTCCGACATGGACTCTGCAGGCGATCCTGCGGTCGCCTATGGAGGCGACGGGAGCGTCTATTACGCAAACCTCGTCTTCAGCCGCCTGAACAATGCCAGCGGGGTTGTCGTCAACGTCTCACACGATGGTGGATTGACATGGAGCGAACCCTCAATTGTTCACACCGACGGGGTCGATAGCAGTGGGAACTCGCTTGCTACCGGCGTCTTCAACGACAAGGAATGGATTACGGTCGACCCTCACAGCGGTGCCGTCTACGTGACCTGGACTTCGTTTCTTCCCGACGGAACTTCGCCAATCACCGTTTCGCGCTCTGACGACGGTGGGCAAACTTGGTCGACATCCGCCTACGTAAATCCGGCAAGTTCGTTCGCGCCGGGTGGCGTGACCCCCTACTCGTCGGGGTCGAACCCTCAGGTTGGCAGAGACGGAAAACTCTACATTGCCTACGAATCAGCTGTCTGCGCAACACTTGCGTGTGACCAGCCGACCGACCACGACGAAGTAGTCGTCGCGACCTCGGCCGACGGCGGGCAGACCTTTTCGAACGCCGCCGTGGCAGTCGATTACGATTTCCCCTACAACGCAGACGTAGGGCGCTCCACGCTGACAGGTGAGAATTTCCGGATCAACAGCTTTCCCCAGATGGCAATCGACCGCTCGACCGATGCGCTCTACGTGACGTGGGCCGACGATCGCAATGGCCTGTACGACGCCAGCGGCAATTCGATCAAGACGAATGGCGATGTGCTCGTCGTTGCATCGAGGGATGGGCGTCACTGGGGCAATGTGCAGACGGTCGGTACCGCCGCCGATGAAGTTTATCCTGCTATTGCAGCGCACGATGATCATGTAGCAGTGAGCTTCTACACGCGGGTCTACGACTCAGCAGGTATTGGTCTCGATTTCGCTTACGTCCAAGCTGACGAAAGAGGCCGGCTCAGCGGTGCTCAATTGAAGCGAATCACTACCCAGACCGCCAATCCACAAACGCAATTTGTGGGCATTGGTGCCGTCACTGGAGCCGTGCTGCAAGGCGTGTTCATCGGCGACTACACGGGCGCTGCCATGGGACGAGACGGCGTGTTTCATCCTTCCTGGACCGACTTTCGTGGCCATCCCGGCGTGACCTCGCCCAATCAGGACGCCTACACCCAGGAAATTCGTCCTGCAGAGCGTGGAGACCATTGACGTCAAAGGCCGCCCCCTGCATTTGGTACCGCGCCAATATGCAGGGGACGTCTTGGAAGCTCCTCCTGCCTCATCTCGATGACCGTCCGCCGGCGCTGGTGTTGACGCTCCGTAGGCACATGTCGGCCATGAGCGGCCGCTCGCGAACGTCAGCTCCCGGGATGCAGCACGTCCGACAGGCCGTCGTCTCGTGCACCCATGTGGCAGCATCGGCTACAGACACCAACCGAACCCTCAATGCATCCTCGTCTCGTGCTCGCGGCCTGCACCTCGCTACTTTTCGTCTCGGCGACCCGCGCCTCGGAAGTACCTGCCGCAGAACAAGTGCAGGAATGGTGGAGAGCCAAGTCTTCCGAGGAGATGACGCTCGAAGGACCACTTCAGGAGGTGCATCTCCGAAGCAAGGAGGCAGCGTTCCTGGTGCCTGTGGGCTTCTATCAACGGGGCCGCAACTTCATCTGGCATACCGCGCTGGTGCGCCCCGAACTGCGCGAGGTGCGTGAACTGCCGGAGCCCGTCGGTAGCGAGTGCTCTGTACAGGACGTCGACGCGGACGGAGTTTCGGAAGTGGTGTCCGTCGCTGTCGCATCCGGGGGCGGAACCACGGAGAGCGTCCAATCCGTCTTCCAGCTGGATGGATTCAATCCAGTGGTGATGCATCAGGCTGTCAGCCGCGACAACCTGGGGGCCTGTCACCACGGATGCAAGCAAGTTGATGTCACCTGGAAGTTCGAACACCCTTCAGGACAGGCCCAGACGATACTCGTGGAGACCGTCACGACGAGCACCGGCCCAACGCCAGAGCGCCTGAGGTCCAGCAAAGCGGTCAAGCGATACGTTCGTGACGGCGATACCTTCGTGCCGGCCAGCCCTCAGGGCGGCCGGAGGATCCAATAGTCGGCGACAGTCATTGCCAAAAGCTGGGGTATCAACCTTGGCAGACGGCCAGAAGCAGGCGTAAGAACAGGTCCGCTTCCGGATAGGCTACCCGCCATCCCCTGCACCGGACAGTCGAGTGTGGACTGGGCTGCCCAGCGGGCAGATCGCGAGCGTGCTCATCATTTTCAACAAGCCATCGCCATTCTGAAGGTCGGAAGCACCGACCCTCGCGTGCGCCGGAAGGCGCTGATGACAAGGAGCAGACACATGGCAGGAGCGATTGATCATCGACTCGCGATGAAGCTGATCTTGCCGGCCCTGGCCTTGAGCTGGGCGACGACGAGCGGTGCGGCAGAAACCGTATCGGCCAAGGACGCGCCCTGCATCGAGTGCATCCAGATTCGCGTCGGACTGCCGCACGTCGTGCGCGGGCCAGCGGGTGACATGGCCGACAACCGCTTCACCGAGATCCCGCTGCCCGGCGGAGGCTTTCGCGGCTTCGATGCTCATGGCGACACGCGGGCCATCGATGGACGACGTCCATCGGACATGGGCGGCCCCGAGCGCACCGTGCTGCGTCCGGGCGCGCCCGGCACCTACGACTCGTGTGGCCAGTGGCTGAACCATGCCGAGCTGGACGGCACCTCCGTCCTCGGTTTCGTCCATGATGAGACCGCGTGTAAGTACCAGGTCGGCCAGACGCACAAGTCCATGTCGCTCGCCGTCTCGGCGGACTACGGCCTGACGTGGACCGGCTTGGGCCAGATCATCACCGGCACCGACACCCCGACTGCGAACAGGAACACGGGCGAGGGCGATTGCACCGCGATCAACGGGGCGGACGGCTACTACTACGCGTACTGCTTTCGCCCGAGGGATGGCGCGCTGGTCGCCGCGCGGGCGCCGGTCGCCGACCCGCGCGCGGGCCACTGGATGAAATTCTTCCAGGGCAAATGGAGCCAGCCTGGATTGGGCGGCGACGCGACGCGGCTCCTGACCGGATCGGGCGCCAGCGCGGCGCGCTGGACGACCACCGGCCAGGTCGTCTTGACCGGTTGGGTGCCCGGCGGCCTGGGCGTGTTCCTGAGCAGCGATCACACGACGTTCACGCCGCTGCGCGCGCCGTTGCTGGCCATCGATCCCGGCGTATGGAAACGGCCCGCGCCGTCGGAACTTGTCTTCTATCCGGTCATCCTCGACGCCGGGACGGGCACCAATCAGCTGAGCAACGCGTGGATGATGGTCCATGCGTACATCCAGCCCGATGAGGGAGGCGACAAGAAATATCTCGTGTTCCGCGAGGTGACGGTGTCCACCTCGCAGGCGCCCGTCTCCTCGCAGGTCGGCGTGCTGCTGGCCCGCTGGCGCAACGCCGCGTTGCGCGACCGCTGGTCGACGACGGCGCCCGTGCCCGGCAACGACGCGGTCTACAAGCTCGAGGCCACATCGGGCTATCTCATGACGGCAGCCCCCTTCGGGCACCCGTCGGAGGAGTTGGAGGACTGCGTCAGCGATCGACCCGGACACCCCGACCACCTATTGGCCAAGAAGGGCTTTTGCGAGGCGCACGCCTATCGACGCCTGCGCACGGCGGGGTGGGTCTTCGCGACGCGAGAGCCGGACACGCAGCCGCTCTATCAGTGCTACGCCGACACCGAGCACTCGCATTTCGCGGCGAATCGGCCCGACTGCGATGGCGTCGGCCAGATGGAAACGCTGCTCGGATACGACCTCGTTCGATAGGGTTGCCGATTTGCCTGCCCTTGGAACTGGAGGACGCATGCCGACCAAGAGCCGCCGCCGGCGATCGTCAGCTAGTTGATAGACTGGCTCACGCGCGGGAATAGCTTGGTTGGTAGAGCGCAGCCCCCCAAGGCTGAGGCGCAGTTTCGAAACCTGGTTCCCGCTCCATGAGTCAGTGCCCGACGGCGGCGTGCGCGGCCTCGGCAATTCTGATGCCGGCCACAAGCTGGCGCATGAACATGTCCGCTTCCAGGTAGCGCCAGCGTCGGCATCCATCGGCGTCGAGGAATCAAGTTCATGACTCCGAACCAAGTGGAAATCGCAGGCGTGACACTCGTTACGCTAGTGCTGGGATGCGTCGCCTTTGGCAACTCACGCACTCAGACGCAAAATCTCGCGCAGTTCAAGATCGATGGACAACTGAATGCAGACCGCGGGCTCCCGGTTGTTCTTTTGGTCTTCGCGCTGTTGATCAGTCTGATGGCGTTTGTTGTAGATCATGGCAGGGGTGATCGAACGTGGGGCTTGGCGTTGATCGGTACGTTGGGCATGCTTTGTGCCTGCTTCCTGACACTGTTCACGGTTCGCCTTGAGCAAGCCGATGTTCGGTTCGGGATGTTGGGGCGCAAGCGTGTTGCATATTCCGAGATCGCGGAATTGCTGAGAGTCCATTTCGGCAAGGGCGCCGACATCTACCTTGTCTTGAAATCTGGACAACGAATCACGATGGGCGAAGGCTTGCCATGCGAGAAATTCCTTGCTGAGGAAATTCAGAAGCGCGCGGGGTGCAAGGTGACCTGGCATACAAAGGGCATGCCGCCGCCCGAAGGCTTTTGAGCGAAGCATGGGTCTGTGCACGACCCTGTCCATCGGCCAACCCAAGAACGTCGCTGACCGGCCACAACCGGTGGCATGGGGCAGCTTTCGGGCGACCGGCCAGACCTTGAACAACTCAGCCATACACCTGGTCGACGAATCCGAACGTACGCTGAGCCGCCGATGTATCTTTCTTCGTCACAGTTCGCGGAGCCCCTCTTTACGAGGTCTCGCATGCTCAAGACACTAACGCGCCCCAGCTCATTCTGGCATCCGATACGTCGCCGGCGGTTCGACAGCGCGCTTGCCGTACTCCTCGGGCTTCACTTGTTCCGTAGGCTCAGTGCAGAAGAGCAAGCTCTTGTAGAAAATTTGCGCATTGAGAATTGCAAAAAGTGGAGCAGCTACCCCGATACCGTGCGCCTCAACGACCTTGGGACGTAGCACGCAACTTCGCCCCCCAGCTTGATGCCAATTCGGAGGGCGGGCGGCCCCCAATCCACCCGGACTCAAGCCCCATCCCTGGTGCGCGCAGGTATCTTGGCCGCCGCGTCGATGGTCAACGCCTGCTGCTACACGCCCGGAACCGCTTCGAGATGAAGTCGATGCTTGAACCGCTTGAACGCCTCTTCGATACGCCGACGCTGGTGGTCGTTGTCATTGAACAATCCGGCCGGGAACATCTCGGACTACGAGGTTCGTGACGAGCACGCGGACCTTGCCGTCGGGTGCGGCCTGGTGCACCAGACGCACTGTGGGTGCCTGCGGGAAAGGCATTGAAAGAAGGCAAACAATGCATGGGCAATTGGTGGTCGAATGTCCTGCAATGGAAAAATAAATATACATAATGGAGAGCTTGCGGAAAACGCCTCTGCAAATTGTTTCCATCCCTTTCAACAGCGCCCGCTACATCCCATGCCCACTGAACTCACCCCCGATGTCTACGCCCGTCTCTCCCGACTCGGTATCGAATTGCCGGCGATGACGGCCCCGGCGGCGGCCTTCGTGCCGTTCGTGCGAACCGGTGATCTCGTCTTCGTGTCCGGTCACATCGCCAAGCGCGACGGCAAGCCCTGGACAGGCCGGCTGGGACAGGGCATGACGACGAGCGAGGGCCGGGATGCGGCGCGTTCGATCGCGATCGACCTGCTGGCGACCCTGCACGCCGCGACCGGCGACCTGAACCGGATCGTGCGCGTCGTCAAGGTGATGAGCCTCGTCAACAGTGCGCCGGATTTCATCGAGCAGCACCTGGTGACCAACGGCTGCTCCGAGTTGTTGGCGGAGGTCTTCGGCGACCGGGGCACGCATGCGCGCAGCGCCTTCGGCGTGGCCCAGATTCCGATGGGGGCCTGCGTCGAGATCGAGCTGATCGCACAGGTTCTCTGAAGCCGTCGCGGCGCCGCGAGCCGGGCGTGCGGCGGGTCGCCCCGGCGACCTTCAGCACTATCGGCTTGCCGGTACTCCAGCCCCGGCGAACGCCGGGTCGCGCCCGATCGCAGTGGCCAGCTTCTCCCGTGCCCAGTCATCGGCCGCTCGAACAGGCGCGCTGGATCCGCTGCGTTCCAGCAGCTCGTTCACGCGCTGCCCGATCAGCGCGACTTCCCGCACGACCTCGGCCGCGCTGACTTGCCCGAGGTAGGCGCGGGCGACGCTGATGGTTCCTCCAACATTCACCAGGTAGTCGGGCAGGTACAGCACGCCACGGGCATGCAGCGCGTCGCCCGCCTGCGGATCGGCCAGTTGATTGGCCGCCGTTCCGCAGACGATCGCAGCCCGAACGGTCGCGACGGACGCCGCGTCGAGCACGTCCCCGAGTGCGCAGGGCGCCAGGACATCGCACGGTTCGGCGAGGATCCTGTCGGGCTCGACGATGCGCGCGTCGAAGCGCGCCGCGGCTTCCCGTGCCCGCGCGGGGTCCACGTCGGCGACGAGCAGTCTTGCGCCCGAGTCCTGCAGGCGTTCGCACAGGTCCATGCCCGCGGCTCCCAGCCCCTGGACGGCGACGGTGGCGCCGCGCAACCGCCGCCTCATGCGCTGCAGCCCTTCCTCGATCGCGATGAACACGCCGAAGGCCGTCATCGACGAGTGCTCTCCTGCGCGATGGCGAGGCATGGCGCTGACGTACGTCGTCTGCCGCTGGACGGCGAGCATGTCCAGGGCCGTCGTGCCCGCATCCGCGGTCGCGACATAGCAGCCCCCGACCGAGGCGACGGTACGGCCGAAAGCCGAAAAGAGTTCGGATCGATCGAAATCGCCCGCCGGGCGGCAGATCACGGCCTGTCCGCCGCCGAAAGGCAGGTCGGCGAGTGCGTTCTTCATGCTCATGGCCCGTGCCAGGCGAAGTGCGTCCCGCAGCGCTTCCTGATCGCTCCCGTAAGGCAGGAGGCGGCAACCCCCGAGCGCCGCGCCGCGCGCGGTGCTGTCGATGGCGATGATGCAGCGCAAGCCGCTCTCGGGCTTCACGATCTGCAGGACCTCCTCGGGCGGCCGCTCGCCGAGCTGTGCGTGCAGCGACGCGGCAAGGGGGTCGCCAGCATGAATGCCGGAGTCCGCGGACGAGGCTGAGCGCGATCCGTCCGGACCCGTCTTTTGATCGAGAAGAAGCATGGAGATTCCTGGCGCGGGCAGGGATTGGCATCGACGCGAACCGGGCTGCCCGGCGAGCGCGTCCTCAAGCATTGCGGGCTGGCGTTGCGACAACCTTGGCCTGGCGCCAGTCGGCGAGCAGCGCCGCCCTCTCTGCCTGAGCCGACCGCGCATTCGCTTCCTTGACGTGGCCGTAGCCGCGGATCTTCCCGGGCAGGGCGGCGATGCGCGCGGCGATCGGCGCGGTGCGGGCGCTCAGGCCTTGCAGGAGCTCATCGACGTCACGTTCGTATTCGTCGATCAGCGCGCGTTCGAGACGGCGTTCGGCGTTGTCGCGGAACGGATCGAGCCAGCTGCCACGCAAGCCGCGCAAGGACGCCATGAGGCGAAAGACATGCAGCAGCCAAGGTCCGAGTTCGGCCTTGGTGACGACACCCGTGGCCGTATCGCGCCGCGCGAACGGCCACGCACCGACGTGGAAGTGAAGCTTGAAGTCGCCTTCGAATTCGCGGGCCAGCTGTTCTCGAAAATCCGGGTGGGCATACAGGCGGGCGACTTCCCATTCGTCCTTGACGGCCAGCAGCTTGTGATAGTTGTCCGCCACCGCGCGGCTGAACCCGTCGCCCAACGCGAGCGTCGTCTCCGCGGATCGAACGCGGGCCACGAGCTCCTCGTAGCGCCTGGCCAGCGAGCGGCCGGTATGAGCGACCAGGTGCGTGCTGCGATGTTGCACGATCTCCGCCGTGTTTTTCGTGGCGCGCGGCACGATGCGGATCGGCTGCGCGCGCGGCCCCGATGCCTCGGCGACGAAACGCTCGACGGCTTCCGGGTCGAAAGCCACGCGACGGCCCCAGGTGAATGCGTCGAGGTTCATGCGAACGGCCACGCCGTTGAGTTCGATGGCGCGTTCGATTGCCGACAGCGGCAGCGGCACCTGGCCGCGCTGCCAGGCCGCCCCGAGCATCATCATGTTGGAGGCGATCGCGTCTCCGAGCAGCGCGCGCGACAGGCGCAGTCCTTCGATCAGGAGGACGCGCTCGCCGAGGACCGTGCGCAGGCGCTCCGTCAAGGACTGCGCGTCGAGCGTCCAGTCCGGATTGCGGGCGAAATCGGCCGTGGGGACGACGTCGGTGCACACGGCCGCGAAGCTGGTCTGCGGCGCCAGCCTGGACATCGCCTCGGCGCCGGCCGCGACGACCAGGTCGCAGCCGATCAGCGTGTGCGCTTCGCCGGCGCCGATGCGGGTCGCGTGCAGCATCTGCGGCGCCGGCGCGAGACGCACGTGCGAGTTCACCGCGCCGTATTTCTGGGACAGGCCGGTCACGTCGAGATTGGAGCTGTAGTAGCCCTGCAGGTGCGCGGCCATCGCCAGCGTCTGCCCGATCGTCACGACGCCCGTTCCGCCGATGCCGCCGATCAGCACGTTGAAAGGCGTCTCCAGCGGCGCGATGACCGGCTCCGGCAGCGCGATCGTCCATGCCGCAGCGCTGGTGGCGGACGCGGCCTTCTTCTTGCGCACGGCTCCGCCGTGGACGGTGACGAAGCTGGGGCAGAAGCCTTCGACGCAGGTGTAGTCCTTGTTGCAGCTGTCCTGGTTGATGCGGCGCTTGCGGCCCAGGTCGGTTTCCAGCGGCTCGATCGACATGCAGTTCGACGCCTTGCCGCAGTCGCCGCAGCCTTCGCACACGGCCGCATTGATGAACGTGCGCTTCGGCGGATCGGCCCATTTGCCGCGCTTGCGCAGCCGGCGGCGCTCGGTCGCGCAGGGCTGGTCGTAGAGGATGACCGACACGTCGGGATACGTGCGGAACTCGCGCTGCACGGCCTCCATGCGGCTGCGGTGGAGCACCTCGACGCCGGCGGGCAGCGTCACGCCTTCATAGCGCGCCGGCTCGTCGGTCACGACCACCATCTTGCGGACGCCCTCGGCGGCCAGTCCATGAAGGATCTGTGCGGGCGTGAGTCCCGTCTCGACCGCCTGGCCGCCGGTCATCGCGACGAAGCCGTTGTAGAGGAGCTTGTAGGTGATCGGCACGTGGGCGGCGACAGCCTGCCTGACCGCGAGAAAGCCCGAGTGGGCGAACGTGCCGTCGCCGAGATTGGCGAACACGTGCTTCTCCGTCGTGAACGCCTGCTGCCCGAGCCACATCACGCCTTCTGCGCCCATGTGCGACACCGTGGTGGTCTGCAGCGGATTGACCAGCATCGCCATGGTGTGGCAACCGATGCCCGCCAGCGCGCGGCTGCCTTCGATGACCTTGGTGGAGCGGTTGTGCGGGCAGCCGGAGCAGAAGCCGGGCATGCGCATGGGCGCCGGCGCCGCCGTCGGCCCCGACGCCGAAGGCTGCTGCGCCAGCAACGCGCAACCCGGCAGCGCCTGGCCGATCACCTGCGCGATGACCCGGCCGACGAGCGCGGGGGTCAGCTCGCCCGCATTCGGAAATGCGGCGGCGCCGTTCTCGGGATCGAAGACGCTGCCGCTCACGTGCTTGCCGACGATGCGGGGCACATCGGGGCCGCCGTAGAGCAGGGCGCGAAGCTGGTCCTCGAGCACCGGCCGTTTCTCTTCCACGACGATGACGACCTCCAGGCCCTTGGCGAACTCGCGCACGATCACCGGGTCGAGCGGCCAGGTCATCCCGATCTTGAGCATGCGCACGCCGAGCTCGGAGAGGCGCGCGTCGGTCAGGCCCAGGCCACCGACGGCCTGCAGCACGTCCTGCCAGGCCTTGCCGGCCGAGACGATGCCGATGCGGGCATGGGGGGAATCGACGGCCAGCTGGTTCAATTCGTTGGCGCGCGCATAGGCCAGCGCAGCGTGCAGCTTGTGGTGGTAGAGACGGTCTTCCTGAGGCAGTGCGCCGTCGACCGGCCGGATGTGCAGGCCGCCCTGCAGCGCGTCGGCCGCGGCCGGCACGCGAATCGGCGGACTGTCGCTCCCGACTCGAATGGAGCCGCCGCCCTCGACCACGTCGGTCACCACCTTCAGGCCCACCCAGCAACCGGAAAACCGCGACATCGCGATGCCGTGGAGTCCGAAATCGAGCAGCTCCTGCGTGTTGGACGGGTACAGCACCGGCATGCCGACGGCGCTGAATATCTGATCCGAGAAATTGGCGACCGTCGACGACTTCGCGCCGTGATCGTCGCCGGCGATCGCCACGACGCCCCCGTGCGGCGACGTGCCGGCCAGGTTCGCGTGGCGCAGCGCGTCGCCGGATCGATCGACGCCCGGGCCTTTGCCGTACCAGATGCCGAAGACGCCCTCCACCTTGGCGCCGGGAAACGAGCCCACGTATTGCGAACCCCAGATCGCGGTTGCCGCGAGGTCTTCGTTCAGCCCGGCGCGAAACTGGATGTTGTGCTGCTTCAGGACATCGTCCGCGGCCCAGAGCTCCATGTCGTAGCGGCCCATGGGGGAGCCGCGATACCCGGAGATGTATCCGCCGGTGTCGAGGCCGGCCGCCTGGTCGCGCAGGCGTTGCTGGATCGGAAGCCGGACGAGCGCCTGGATGCCCGTCATGTACAGCCAGCCCTCGGTGCTCGTGTACTTGTCTTCGAGCTTTGTTTCAAGGCGGGACGGTTGTGTCATCGTGGGGCGCAGGAGTCGGATGGAAAATGAACTGTCCGTGCCTTCCGAATCTGCGTCCAACGCATTGTTCGCCGACGTTCGATGCGGATTCTGCACAGGGGCGATTCGGCCGGATTGCGGCAGGAAGCGGCTCGCTTCCGAAGTCTGTTCAGCGACGTTTCGCCGCGACGTCGGCGATGGCCTGAAGGATGACGTCCGGACGATCGTGCGCGACGTCGTGCGAGCTTCGCTCCGCGACGACCAGGTGCCGGTTGGGGGCACCCTTGGCGAACTGCGCATGGGCATCCCGCCACCATTGGGCCGCGGCCGGCGTGTTGGCCGGCGTCTTCTCGGAGACGATCACGACCACGGGCACCGATGTCGGCCAGCTCGCCGAATGGAATGCACGGGACGTCTCGACGAACGAATCGGACAGGGCCAGCAACTGGCGTCCTTCGGGACTCGACGGCGCCGCCCTGGCCGCCGCGATGGCCGGGGCGTATTCGGCGGCCGTTGCGGCGATCGTGGCGTCCGTGAAGTAGTCCGCAACGTTGGCGTCGACCAGCACCGCGCCCGCGAACCACTGGGGATGTCGTTGCGTCAGGTAGGTCGCGATCTCGCCGGCGAGCGAGTGCGAGACCAGGATCACGTCGCGAGTCGCGCCGAGCTTGACCAGGCCTGTTGCCAGATCGTCGGTGGCGCGCTGGACGTTCCAGGGCCCCTTGACCTCGTCGCTGGCGCCGAAGCCCGAGCGGTCGTAGGTGATGACCATGGAGCCGGTGCGCTTCGCGATTTCCGGCACCAGGGTGTCCCAGTACGTCGAGTCCAGCCCGCCGCCGGCATCCAGGACGATGACCGGCAAGTGGCCCGGCGTGACGTGGAACGCGATCCGGTGTCCGCCGCTGGCGATCATCCGGGTGGTGCCGGTCGTGGGCGTCTTGCTCTCGGAGCGGGATGTCGCCGGAAGGAGGATGAGAAGGCTCAGGCAGGCTGCGAGCGCGATTTTCATGGGTGTGCTTCCTGAAGGGATGAAGGTTGGGAACTGTCGGTGGGCAATGCGCGCGGTCATCGACAGGCCGCCATGACCTGCGCCACCGCCGCGGTGAGTTTCTTGCCGTACGGGACGTGCAGGAATTCGTTCGGTCCGTGGGCGTTGCTCTTCGGCCCGAGCACGCCGCAGATCATCGTCTGGGCCTCGGGAAAGCTCGCCTTCAGCATGCTCATCAGGGGGATCGTGCCGCCTTGGCCGATGTAGCCGCACGGTGCGCCGTAGTGCGCTTGCGATGCGGCGTCGAGTGCGTCCGCCAGCCACGGGGCGAGGCTGGGCGCGCTCCAGCCGGTCGTGCCCATCGCGCCGGCCTGGCCGTCGGCGACGAACGTCACCTTCGCGTTGTAGGGCGCGTTGTCCTCGAGCAGCGTCTTCAGCGTGGCCGCCGCCTCGTTGCCGTCCACCAGCGGCGGCAGGCGCAGGCTCAGCTTGAAGGCCGTGTAGGGGCGCAGCACGTTGCCCGCGTTGCCGAGCTCCGGGAATCCGTCCGCGCCGGTGACGCTGAGCACCGGCTTCCAGGTTCGATTCAGCAAGGCGTTCAGAGGTTCGGTGGTCGTGGGCAGCGACGCGGCACCGTCGGCGCCGCAGGCCCAGGGCAGCCGCTTCCAGACGAGATCGCCGAGGATCTTCGCGGTGGCGCGCGCTTCCTCGACGCGATCGGCCGGAATCCGGCAGTGAAAGCTTTGTGGCAGCAGTTCCCCGGTCTTGCTGTCTTCGAGTCGATCCAGCACATGGCGAAGGATGCGAAAGCTGGACGGCACGAGACCGCTGGAGTCGCCGGAGTGGATGCCTTCCGTGAGGATCTCGACCCTCAGCACGCCGGTGACCATGCCGCGCAGGCTCGTGGTGAGCCACAGCTGGTCGTAGTTGCCCGCGCCGCTGTCGAGGCAGACGACCAGGCTGACGTTGCCCAGCCTGGGCCGCAGGACGTCGATGTAGGCCGGCAGGTCGACGGAGCCGCTTTCCTCGCAGCTTTCGATGAGGCCGACGCAGCGCGGTCGCGGGATGCCTTGCTTGTCGAGCGCCATGATGGCGGTGATGGCCGCGTAGATCGCGTAGCCGTCGTCCGCTCCGCCCCGGCCGTAGAGCAGGCCGTCGACGTACTTCGGCGTCCACGGCCCGAGCCCGTTGCGCCAACCGGTGAATTCGGGCTGCTTGTCCAGGTGGCCGTAGAGGCAGATCGTGTCCGCGCCCGCCGCATTGCCGCCGGCCCGGGTCGCGGGCACCTCGAAGAAGATCACCGGCGTGCGCCCTTCGATGCGGACGACCTCGAGCCGCAGTCCCGGGATGGCCTTGCTCTCGACCCAGGTCGCCGCATCGCGGACCACCTTCTCGATGTAGCCGTTCTTCTGCCAATGGGGATCGAACAGCGGGCTCTTCGCCGGAACCTCGATGTAGGCCTCGAGCAAGGGGACGATCTCGTCGTCCCACGCGTGGTCGGCGAAATCCGCGATGGCGCGGGCTTCGTGCGGCTGCACCGGCAGCGACGGATCGCGCGGGTTCATTGCGCCGGCGCCGCGAAGCGCGTTGTCGACAGCATCGCGGCCGTCACGCCCTGGCTCGCGATGTCGGCGGGCAGGGGCTGGCCGGTGGCCAACGCCGCTGCGACGCGCCCCAGCGCCGGCGAAGTCTGGATGCCGTAGCCACCCTGTCCGACCAGCCAGAAGAAGCCGTCCGCGACCGGATCGAATCCGACCACGGGACTGCGGTCGGGAGAGAAGACGCGCAGGCCGGCCCAGCTGCGGCGCACCTGGCGCACCTCGGCGCCGGTGGCGCGTTCGAAGCGGTCGATGGCGATCGCGATGTCGAGCTCCTCGGGCTGCACGTCGCAGGGCGGGCTGGGGTGTTCGTCCGCAGGCGAGAGCAGCAACAGGCCCGCATCCGGCTTGAAGTAGAAGTCCTCCGAGATGTCGACCGCGGCCGGCCAGGACGCGGCCGCGAGATCGCGCGGCGTCGGGATCAGGAGCGCGGTGCGGCGCTTGGGCGCGAGCCCGACCGGCGCGACGCCTGCGAGTGCCGCCAGTTCATCTCCCCAGGCCCCCGCCGCGTTCACCACGACGGGCGCCTGGAAGACACCCTTCGACGTCGTCGCGACCCACAGCCCGTCTTGGCGCGCGAGTGCACGCACCTGGCAGTCGAGATGGATCTCCGACTTCCGGGCCTTGATCCGGCGCAGGAAGCCTTGGTGGATCGCATCGACATCGAGGTCGGCGCAACTGTGCTCCAGCACGCCGCCGGCCAGGTAGCCGTCGCGAAACAGCGGGATCCGTTCCAGTACCTGCGCCGCCGAGAGTTCGCTCGTTGCGGCGAGCACCTCCGGATCCGCGCGAAACCGGCGCAGCGCATCGAGCTGGTCCGGCCGCGCGAAATAGACCGCCTCGCGCGGCGATGCCAGAGGCGAGGATGCGAATCCCGCCGGCGGTTCGAACATGAACTCGCGGCTCGCGCGCGTCAGCCCGCGGATCACCGGGCTGCCGTAGATCTCCGAAAAGATGGCGGCGGACCGTCCGGTGGAGTGATACCCGGCATGCTGCTCGGTATCGAGGACGGCGACGCGGCCCAGTTCCGAGAGGGATGCGGCTGCCGAGGCGCCGGCAATGCCTGCTCCGATGACCAGGAACTCGGCGGAAAAAACGTTTCCCATCAATGACACCCTTCTTGTGCGGAGGGCGCAAATTTATACCTGTCGTATAAAAAAGTCCAATGATTTGGAAAAATTCAAGGTGCTTACGATAAAAAAAGTTCTCCAATATGGAAAAAGAATTTGACACGACTGTCATGCGTCGCTAATCTTCATCGGCCTGTTGCGGTCTCGCTGCGAACCAGGCTGCCGATGGCGGCGTCGCTTTCGACGTTTGCCGACAACTCCTACTGGAAGAGACACATGACGGAATTCGACTCATTTCCTGGCAACGAGGGTTCGCCTTTCTGCATCCGAAAGCCGCTGCTGTCGCTGGCGCTCGCGCTCGGTGGAAGCTGGCTGTCGGTGGGTGCGAATGCGCAGGCGGTCCAGGCGTCGCCCCAGGATGTGGTCGATCCCTCGGCGAAGGTCGCGAGTCCCCCGGCGAACCCGTTGGCGAATCCGCCCGCCGTGCAGCAGGTCTTCGTCAGTGCGACACGCCGCAGGGAGCCCGCGCGTGAAGTTCCGATGCAGGTCAACCTGCTGTCCACCGACCAGCTACAGCAGGCCGGCGCCAAGACCTTGACCGACTACCTGGCCGACCAGCCGGGCGTGGACGTGAAGACAACCGGAGGCGCCGGTACGGGCGCGATCAACATCCGCGGCGTCTCCACGGGCGACCAGACGATATCGACCGTCAGCACCTACATCGACGACGTCGCCGTGGGATCGAGCAATGCCTACGGCGCGGGTGCGACCACGGCACTGGACATGGCCTTGCTCGACCTGAATCACATCGAACTGCTGCGCGGGCCGCAGGGCACGCTCTACGGTGCCGGCGCCATGGGCGGGCTTCTCAAGTACGTGACGAACGAGCCCGACACGTACCAGTGGTCCGGGCAGGTCATGCTCGGCGGGTCGCTCACGGCGCGAGGCGGATCCGGAAACACGCAGGCGGCCATCGTCAACGTTCCCTTGAAGGAAGACGTGGCGGGCCTGCGAGTTTCGGCATTCAGGGATCACGAGGGCGGCTACGTGAATGCCGTCGGACCGGCCGCCGGTTCGCACATCGACAGCGGCGACAGCACGGGCGCCCGCCTGTCGGTGCTGATCGAGCCGTCGAATCGCTGGAAGGTCAGGCTGACGGCCACCGGCCAGGACACGCAGCGCGACGGCACGGACTATGTGGACTACGACATCAACACCGGCAAGCCCGTGGAAGGCGCGGCGACGCGCAAGCTGGCCGTGCGCGAACCCTACTACGTGAAGGTGGGCGTGGCCGCCGCGGACATCGAGTACGACTTCGGATGGGCGCGACTCAATTCGATCACGTCGACGCAGGGCACGCGATTCGTCCAGACGTCCGACCTGTCGTACGTCTACGGACCTGCCGTCGGGGCGGACACCGTGGTGGCCGACTTGAACGCCCACGTCAGGAAGACCACCCAGGAATTTCGATTGACCTCGAAGGCGGGCACCGAGTTCGAGTGGCTGGCAGGGCTCTACTACGACCGCGAGACGGCGTCGAACCATCAGTACGACACCGCTGAATCCCGGGGCGACCTGCTCAGCGCGAGCCTGCCCAGCACCTATCAGGAGAAGGCCATCTACGGCGACCTGACGTGGAACGCGACGAGTCGCATCTCGCTGACCGGCGGCATCCGGATCGCGCGGAACAACCAGACCTTCGAAGCCATCGGAGGCGGTCTCCTGATCGGCGGCAACGAAGATCTTCCCGGTACGTCGGCAGACTCGAGCAAGACCTATCTGGCGACCGCCAAATACGTTCTCACGCCCACCAGCAACGTGTACGTGCGCATCGCGAGCGGCTACCGCCCCGGCGGCCCGAATGCCGTGCTGAAGGATGCCGAGGGCGTGCCCGTCGCGCCGGCCAGCTTCAAGCCGGACACGCTGTGGAGCTACGAAGCGGGCTACAAGGCCGACCTGTTCGACAAGACCCTGTCGCTGGAGACGGCGGTCTACGACATCCGCTGGAAGGACATCCAGCAGTACACGGCCGTCAACGGCGTGAACGTCATCGCCAACGGCGGGCGTGCGACCATCCAGGGCGTCGAGCTTTCGGCGACCTACCGCCCGACCGCGGATCTGAGCCTGGTCGGCGGGCTGGCCTACAACGACGCCCGCCTGTCGGAAGACGCCCCGGGTCTTGCCGCGAGCGGGGCGCCGCTGCCGAACAATGCGCGCTTCTCCGCCAACTTCTCGGCCAACTATGGCTTCGCGTTGGCGGGGCGTGCGGCCTATATCGGAATGTCGGAACATATCGTGGGCGAACGCAATGCAGGATTCAATGGAAGCGACGCGTTGCCGAATTGCAGGCTCCCGCGCTACAGCCTGACCGACCTGCAGGCCGGCATCGACCTGCAACGCTTCCAGGTGGCGCTGTTCGTGCGAAACGTGTTCGACAAGCGGGCGCAGCTCGGTGCGGAAACCAATCTGGTCGCTGCGGGAGTCGGCGGGCCGGTGCTGGTCAACGAAGCGCGGCCGTTCACTGTCGGAACGAGCCTGACGGCGAAGTTCTAGGCGCAGCCGATGCGCCCCATCGAGAAAAGCATAGCCATGAGCGACCTCTCCCTGTCGAAGCTCGCCGCGGCGCCGCCGGCCAAGGTGCTGGTCGGCCTGGTCGTGATGGCGATCGTCCTCGCCACGTCGGCCCGCGTCGTCCTGAGCCCTCTGCAGGAGCTGGTCCGGCTGGACCTGGGCATCAGCGACAACCAGATCGCGCTGCTCCAGGGACTCGCGCTCGCGCTGCCGGTCGTGCTCCTCTCGTTTCCCATCGGCAGGCTCGTCGATCGCGCCAACCGCTGCCGGGTCGTGTTCGGATTCGCCGTCTGCTGCGCGCTCGCCAGCGCGGTCACGGCGTTCACCCACAGCTACGCGGTGATGTTCGCCGCGCGCATGGTGGTGGGGGTTTCGTGGCTGGCGATATTCCTCTCCGCGCTGTCGCTCGTCGCCGACGTCTCCGATCCGGGAAGTCGGGGCCGGCTGGTCATGCTGCTCTTCCTCGGGCAGGTCTTCGGACGTTCTGCGAGCTTCGCGGTTGTCGGCGCGCTGGTCGACAAGCTTCCGCCCGTGTTCTCGCATGGGCTGGGCATCTCTTCATTGGCGCCGTGGCGGCTCGTTGCCATCGTCTTCGCCGCCGTCATCTTCGGCGGCGCCTTGCTGCTTCTCTTCTTGCGCGAGCCGGAGCGGCGCGAAGTGGGGCATGCGTCTGGCGGCAACCTGCGCGCCGTGTTCAGCGAGTTCTGGGCGTATCGGCGGGTGCTGGTGCCCTTGCTGGTGGGCCTCGCCACGATCAACATGGCCGACACCGCCTCGGAAATCTGGGCGGTTCCCGTGCTCACGCGCTCGTACCATCAGACGCCGGCCGACTTCGGCGGCTGGATGGGACTGGTCGCCCTGGTCGCCGGCGTGGGCGGTGCCGTCGCGGGCGGATTCCTGTCCGATTTCGGGCAGCGCCTGGCGGGTCGCGGAGGCATCCTGCTGGGCGCCATACTGGGCGCGGTGTTGTCGATCCCGGGCGCCTTCTACCCGATCATGCCGAACGTCCATGCGTTCGCCGCACTTCTGACCCTGTTCCTCGTCAGCGGCTCCTGCAACGGCGCTGCCGCGGTGGCCGCCGCGACGGTTCTGATCCCCAACGAGATACGCGGGGTGGTATCCGGCGTGTTCGCCGCGATCTCGGGGCTCGTGGCGAGTGGCCTCGCTCCCTTGCTCGTCAGCATGCTCGCCGGTGCCATGGGCCTGGGAAACGACGTGGGCATCCCCCTGACGATCGTCGGTTGCGCCACGAGCGTGATCGGCAGCGTGGCGTTCATCCTGGCCATGCGGGCGACCCGCAGCACGACCGCGGGTGCGTCGCTCGGTACCGCCGCAGCGGCACCGACCTAGCGTCGGAGCCGCCCTTGCCCGGCCATCGAATCGCCCCGCCGGTGCATCGTGGACAACGAGGCGTCCCGCTATTTCGCCGTGCGCGGCTTGCGGCGTACGACGCGCGGCGGCGCGGCGGGGCTTCGAGCGAGACTGCTGGCGTGGCGCTCCGATGCGTTCACGAGGGTCTCGATGATCTCGCCGTTGGCTCCGCCGGGCGAGGAGACCGAGACGATCCGACACGCTCCCTCGGTACCTTTCAGGTACGCATGGCCCATTTCGCTGTCGAAATACACCGAGTCTCCTGTCTTGAGCCGCAGGGGCGTGTACAGCTCGGTGTGGAACTCGATCTCGCCTTCCAGAACCAGCGCGAACTCCTCGCCCGGATGGCGGATGAAGTCGCCGAATTCCGCCAGGTATTCCTGGATGGTGCGGGCCCTGGCTTCGCTGACGAGCGGGGTGAAATGCTTGTTGAGCAGCTCGGTTGCGAGGTAGAGATGTCGGTAGCTGTGCGTCTCGATCAACTGGCCTTCGCCGGCGCGGTGGACCACGCGACGGCCGCCGCGGCCAGCCGCGCTGCCGCCGGCGGCCGTCGCGCCGGTCGTGCCGCCACCGGAGGCCTGGGCGCGCGGCTTCGGATCCAGCAATTCGGCCATGTCGACGGCCAGCCCTTTGCTGAGAAGCATCAGCTTGTCGTACGTCAGGGACAGTTGGCCCTTTTCCAGCTTGGAGATCGTCGAAATGGCCAGGCCCGTCCGCGCGCTCACATCGCTCAGCGTCATGCCGCTTCGCTTTCGCAGGGCGCGAATTTTTTCTCCAGGGTTGGCAGATGCGGCAGCTGGCGAGGCGCTGTGATTTTCCATAGGTGAGAACTCTAGCATTTTCCAAACGCGGCGACCTGCATCCTGCGTTGCCAAATCAGATATCCGATGTTGATAATTCATTTTTCCAGGCAAACGACATGAGCAACCCACCGATCACCGTGTTCCTGGCGGCCTTGGTACACGAGACCAACAGTTTTTCGCCTCTTCCGACCACGGTCAGGTCGTTCGTCGAGAACGGCCTGCTGCATCGGCCGGGCGATCTCGCGACCGCCGAACGCGCGCGCCAGACGCAGGCCTACGGCGACATGCTGACGGTCCTGGCGGAACGTGGGGATCGGGTCGTCGCGGGCCTGTGCGCCTGGGCCATGCCCTCGGGCGTGGTGTCGCGCCCGGCCTATGAGTCCTTGCGGGACGAATTGCTGGCAGGGCTGCGGGCGGCGGGCCAGGTCGACGCCGTCGTGCTCTTCCTGCACGGCGCGATGGTCGCGGACGGCTATCCCGATTGCGAAGGCGATCTCCTGAATCGCGTGAGAGAAGCGGTCGGGCGCGAGCTTCCGGTCGGCGTGCTGCTCGACCTGCACGGCAACGTCAGCGCGGCCATGGTCGACAGCGGTGCGATCCTGGTCGCCTGCAAGGAATACCCGCATACCGACTACCTGCCGCGGGCACGCGAACTCCATTCGATGGTGGCCGCCGCGGCGCGCGGCGGCGTCATGCCGGTCACGCTCAGGAGACGCGTGCCGATGATCGCGCCGCTGGGGACCACGGAGAATCCGATGCATGATTTCGTGCGTCGGCTGGAAGCGTGCGAAGGCGCGGGCGGCGTCCTGTCCGTCTCTGCCATGCACGGTTTCGCCTGGTCGGACACCGCGGACATGGGCGCTTCGATCCTGGTCGTGCACGAAGGCGCCGACGGCGCCGCCGCGGCGAACGCCGAAGCGCTGGCGGGCCAGCTCGCCGCCGAGCTTTTCGAGATCCGCGCGAGCGGCAGCGCGAATCGCCTGCCTCTGGCCGAGGCGATCGCCGCGGCATTGGCTGCATGCAGCGACCGGGGCCCGGTGGTTCTCGCGGACAGCTCGGACAACCCCGGCGGCGGCTCCGCGTGCGACAGCACGTTCATCCTTCGCGCGTTGCTGGACCGCCGCGTCGCGAACGTCGCGCTGGGAATGATCTGGGATCCGCAGGCCGCCCTCATCGCGGCCGATGCCGGCGCCGGTGCCCGCATCCCGCTTCGCGTCGGCGGCAAGGTCGGGCCGCAGTCCGGAGATCCCGTGGACGTGGTCGCCGACGTCATCGCGGTGCGCAGCGACGTCTGCCAGGTCGGCGTCGGGGGGCAGGGCGGCGAGCCCATGGGATTGACCGTCTCCATTCGGGTCGACGGCATCGAGATCGTCCTGAACTCGATCCGCCAACAGACCTTCTCTCCGAACTGCTTCACCGATCTCGGAATCGACCTTGCGACAAAAAGCCTGGTCGTCGTCAAATCCTCCCAGCACTTCCGGACCGGATTCGATCCGATCGCCGCGGCGACGGTCTATTGCAACGCGCCGGGCAGCCTCAACCTCGATCTCACGCGGCTGCCCTACGCGCATATCCGACGGCCGATCTGGCCGCTGGATCCGCTGCAGTCGCCGGATCTCGAGCAGGTGGCGTCATGAGCGGCGATGACCTTCGCGCGGCGTCGGCGGACGCCGATCCGCTGGAGACCGATGAATGGATCGAGTCGCTCCAGTCGGTCGTCGCCGCCGCCGGGCCGACGCGCGCCCTGTTCCTGATCGAGCAGTTGCTCGCCCGTGCGCAGGAGATCGGCATCGCGCCGCACCAGCAGCCGTTTTCCGCCTACCGCAATTCCGTGGCGGTCGAGCACCAGGGCCCGTATCCGGGCAATCTCGCCATCGAGGAGCGTCTCACGGCGATCATGCGATGGAACGCGCTGGCGATGGTCATGCGCGCGAACGAGGCGCACGGTGAGCTCGGCGGACACATCGCCAGCTACGCCTCGGCGGCGGAGATCTTCGAAGTCGGGTTCAACCACTTCTTTCGCGGCAGCGCCGACGGGCAGGGCAGCGATCTCGTCTACTTCCAGCCGCATTCCGCGCCGGGCGTCTACTCGCGGGCTTTCCTCGAAGGACGCCTGGGCGAAGAACGGCTGGCCAACTACCGCCAGGAGGTCGGCGGCCAGGGGCTTTGCAGCTATCCGCATCCGTGGCTGATGCCGGATTTCTGGCAGTTCCCGACCGGCTCGATGGGCCTCGGGCCCCTGAACGCGATCTACCAGGCGCGATTCATGCGCTACCTGGATGCGCGCGGCCTGGCCAGGACGTCCGATCGTCACGTCTGGGGCGTCTTCGGCGACGGCGAGATGGACGAGCCGGAGTCCATTTCCGGATTGACGCTGGCGGCGCGCGAAAAGCTCGACAACGTCACCTTCATCGTCAATTGCAACCTGCAGCGCCTCGATGGGCCGGTGCGTGGCAACGGCCAGATCATCCAGGAACTCGAATCGCTTTTCAGCGGCGCGGGCTGGCGCGTGATCAAGGTGTTGTGGGGCAGCGAGTGGGACGCCCTCTTCGCGCGCGACACGCAGCACGTCCTCCTGCGCGCGCTCAGCCGCACGGTCGACGGCGAGTACCAGACGCTCGGCGCCAACGACGGGGCCTACAACATCGAACATTTCTTCCGCCGCGATCCGGAGGTCCAGAAGCTGGTCGCCCACATGAGCGAAGCCGAGATCGACGGACTCCGCCGCGGGGGGCACGACTTCCGGAAGCTGCATGCGGCCTTCGCCGCCGCCAGGTCGCACGAGGGGCAGCCGACCGTGATCCTGGCCAAGACCAAGAAGGGATACGGCATGGGCGGCGTGGGCGAGTCGCGAATGACCGCCCACCAGGCCAAGAAGCTGGACGCGGACGCGTTGCGAAAGCTGCGCGACCGCTTCGCGTTGCCGTTGTCGGACGAGGACGTGGAGAACCTGCGCTTCTACAAGCCGCCCGAGGACAGCGTCGAGATGCGCTACCTGCGCCAGCAGCGCGCGGCGCTGGGCGGCCCGCTGCCGCTGAGAAATGCCGCGAGTCCGGTGGTGCCGGTGCCGCCCGTGGCGACATGGGCCGACTTCGCGCTGCGGGCCGAAGGCAAGGAGATGTCCACGACGATGGCCGCCGTCCGGATGATGGGCAGCCTGCTCAAGGATGCCGCGATCGGCCCGCGCCTGGTGCCCATCGTGGCCGACGAGGCGCGCACGTTCGGGATGGCCAGCATGTTCCGCCAGGTCGGCATCTACGCGCCCGAAGGCCAGCGCTATGTCCCCGAAGACTCGAAGTCGATGTTGTACTACCGCGAGATTGCCGACGGGCAGCTGCTCGAGGAGGGCATCCACGAAGCCGGCGCGCTGAGCTCGTGGATCGCGGCCGCCACCAGCTACAGCGTGCACGGCCTGCCCATGCTGCCGATCTACATCTACTACTCGATGTTCGGATTCCAGCGCGTCGGCGACCTGATCTGGGCCGCCGCCGATCAACGCTCGCGCGGCTTCCTGTTCGGCGCCACCGCGGGGCGCACGACGCTCAGCGGCGAGGGGTTGCAGCACCAGGACGGATCGAGCCTGCTGGTGGCGTCCACGGTGCCGAACTGCCGCGCGTGGGATCCGGCGTTCGCCTGCGAGGTCGCGGTGATCATGGCGCATGCCATGCATCGCATGATGGTCGAGCAACGCGACGAGTTCCACTACCTCACGTTGATGAACGAGAACTATGCGATGCCCAGCCTGGAAACGGGCGTGGAGGACGACTTGATCAAGGGCATGTACCGCGTCGCGTTCAGCGAGCTTCCGGAGGCGCGTGCCCACGTCCGCCTGCTCGGATCGGGCACCATTCTTCGCGAGGTGCTTGCCGCGTCCAGGGTGCTCGCCGAGCAACACGGCGTCTCGAGCGAGGTCTACAGCGTGACCAGTTTCAGCGAGCTGGCGCGGGAGGCGCGCGAGTTGCAGCGGCTCGATCGAACGAGTCCGCAGGCCGTGCCGCGCACCAGCCATGTGAACCGGCTGCTGCCGGGTGCGGCGCCTGTGGTTGCCGCAACGGACTACGTGCGGGCGTGGCCGCAGCTGATCGCCGAATACGTCGCCGCGCCCTACGTCACGCTGGGGACCGACGGCTTCGGGCGCAGCGATTCGCGCCAGCGACTGCGCAGTTTCTTCGAGGTCGATGCCCCGAGCATCGTCCTTGCGGCGCTGGAAGTGCTTGCCCGCAGCCGGGCACCCGGCGATGTCGTCTTCACGGACCAACGCGCTCCTGCTGAAAATGCAGGCGTCCAGGCACCATGGAATCGCTGATGACCGTGACACCCCTCCAGCTCGACCTGACGGCGCTTCGCCGGCAAGCACTGCCCGCAACCCTCAAGGGACTGCCCACCCGCGCCGTGGGCCGGGACCTCGACGCGCTGGGTGCCATGCGCCTGTCGTTGCTGGGCGGCGACTTGCCGCTCCCCGTTGCCGTGCTCAAGCAGACCGCGCTCGAGCACAACGGCCGGTGGATGCGCGACTTCGTCGCCCGCGCCGACGTGAGCCTGTGTCCGCACGGCAAGACGACGATGGCCCCGCAGCTCTTTCAACGGCAATTCGACGATGGCGCCTGGGGTATCACGGCCGCGACGGCGAGCCACGTGCGCACCTATCGGCAATTCGGCGTGCCGCGAATCATCCTGGCGAACCAGCTGGTAGGGCGCGCCAACATCGAGCTCGTCTTCGACGAGATCGACGCCGATCCCGATTTCGACTTCTACCTTCTGGTCGACTCCCTCGCCGCGTTGGCGACCCTGCAGGCCGCATTGGCGGAGCGTCCCTTGTCGCGTCCACTGCAGGTGCTGCTCGAAGTCGGGGCCGCCGGGGGCCGAACCGGCGTGCGAACCGTCGCGCAGGGGCTGGAGCTCGGCCGGGCACTGCGCGCCGCGGGACCCGCCATCGCATTGCGCGGCGTGGAGACCTTCGAGGGCGTGCACGGTGGCGACGATCATGCGCGGGTCGAGATCGCGGTCCTGGCGATGATGGACACGGTCGCCGAACTGGCTCGAGCGGGCTGCGACGAATCCTGGTTCGCACCGGGCGACGTCATCCTGAGCGCGGGTGGCTCGGCGTTCTTCGACATGGCCGCGAGCGTACTGGGTGCGGTATCGGACGAGCGCCGCATGCGGGTGGTGCTGCGCAGCGGATGCTACCTGTCGCACGACAGCCTGCACTATGCGCGCATGCAGTCGCGCATCCGCCAGCGATCCGGAACTCTTTGGGGCAGCGGCCCCGGCCTGCGCAGCGCGCTCGAGGTCTGGGCCCATGTGCAGTCGCTGCCGGAACCCGGCCGCGCGATCTGCGCGCTCGGCAAGCGCGATCTCTCGCACGACCTTGAACTGCCCCAGCCGCTGTGGTGGTTCCGGCCCGGTCTGCACGATGCGCCGCAGAATGTCTCCCCCACGTTGCGGGTGACCGCGCTCAACGATCAGCACGCCTTCGTCGACAGCGCGGATGGCGACATCCCCTGGTGCGTGGGTGACCTCGTCGGGTTCGGCGTGGGGCATCCCTGCACGACCTTCGACAAGTGGCCGTTGCTCTACACCGTGGACGACGGCTATCGGGTGCTGTCCGGCATTCGCACGTTTTTCTGACCCATCGCGAGCCTGCCGACATGACGATGCCCAACGACGCGGCCTGCGCGCAACTGGACGCGTGGATCGACGCGCATTTCGACGAGGAAGTGCGCTTCCTGCAGGCGCTCGTGCGCGTGCCCACCGACACGCCCCCGGGACTCAACGCACCGCATGCGCACCGAACCGCGGAGCTCCTGGCCGCGTTCGGCTTCGATCCCGAGTCGCACGCGGTTCCCGAAGCCCGGGTGCGCGAATACGGCCTGCAGTCGCTCACCAATCTTGTCGTGCGCCGAAGCTACGGCGACGCCGGCCGCGTGATCGGCCTGAACGCGCACGGCGACGTCGTGCCGCCCGGGGAAGGGTGGACGCACGATCCCTACGGCGGCGCGATTGTCGACGGCCAGCTCTACGGCCGCGCCGCGGCCGTCAGCAAGAGCGATTTCGCGACCTACGTGTTCGCCACGCGCGCGATCGAGACCCTGCGCGACAAGCTGACCGGTGGCGTCGAGCTGTACTTCACCTACGACGAGGAGTTCGGCGGCACGCTGGGCCCGGGCTGGCTGCTGGAGCAGGGCCTCGCGCGTTGCGACCTGCTGATCGCCGCCGGCTTCAGCTACCAGGTGGTGACGGCGCACAGCGGCTGCCTGCAGATGGAGG
>FTIR01002479.1_pt2 | contig 39068 bp, 36 predicted proteins | sample 1658041 | NCBI WGS metagenome assembly FTIR01 (sample SAMEA3914793, study PRJEB12502) | metagenome | biome: forest; material: soil | place: Canada | collected 2011-07-03 | depth 0.3 m | reverse complement strand
TCGATGCGCATCGCGCCGTAGTCGCTCCAGTCGCTGTTCATCGCCGTGTCATGATCGACCGACACCTCCACGCCGCCACGCACCAGGAATTGGGCAATTTCTTCCAGGATGGGCCGCACGCCCTGAGCCTGGTACTTGCCGAAAAGCGCCACGTGACGGAAGGGGGTGGACATGCGATGAATTACACCACAGCACCCTCGCCGGGGGCAGGCCGTTCGCCCAGCGAAATCGGGCGGTTCGCGCCGCGCCCGCGACGCGGCCGCGAGCCCGGCGCATCCGGGCAGGTTTCACGCTGCGCGGATGGATGAACCGCGGCTCGTCGCGCTTTTCCACGCCATCTCCGTACAATCGATCCCATGCTCGACGAGCGCGCCAAGACACTGCTGAAGACCCTGGTTGAACGCTACATCGCCGACGGCCAGCCGGTGGGCTCGCGCACGCTCTCGCGCGCCTCGGGCCTGGAGCTGTCGCCGGCCACGATCCGCAACGTCATGGCCGACCTGGAAGAGCTGGGCCTGATCGTCAGCCCGCACACGTCGGCCGGCCGCATGCCCACGGCGCGCGGCTACCGGCTGTTCGTCGACACGATGCTCACCGCGCGCGCGGTCGAGACCGAGGCCACGCTGGCGCAGATGCTCACCGACATGGGCGGCCCGCGCGACGCGCTGCAGCCCGACCAGCCGCAGCGCGTGATCGCGCAGGCGGCGACCATGCTGTCCAACCTGTCGAGCTTCGTCGGCGTGATCACCACGCCGCGCAAGGCCAGCGTGTTCCGCCACATCGAGTTCCTGCGCCTGGGCGAGCGCCGCGTGCTGGTGATCCTCGTCGCGCCCGACGGCGACGTGCAGAACCGCGTCATCATCACCGCCAACGATCACACGCAGCCGCAGTTGATAGAGGCCACCAACTTCCTCAACGCGCACTACGCGGGCATGTCGATCGACGACGTGCGCGAGCGCCTGAAGACCGAGGTGGAGGCGCTCAGCACCGACATCGCCGCGCTGATGCGCGCCGCCGTGCAGGCCGGCAGCGACGCGATGGCCGAGAGCGACGAGCAAGTGGTCGTCTCGGGCGAGCGCAACCTGCTGGGGGTGCAGGACCTGCACCACGACATGCGCGGCCTGCGCGACATGTTCGACGTCTTCGAGCAGAAGACGCAGCTGATGCGCCTGCTCGAAGGCTCCAGCCGCGCCGAGGGCGTGCGCATCTTCATCGGCGGCGAGAGCCGGGTGGTGCCGTTCGAGGCGCTGTCGGTGGTGTCGTCGCCGTACGAAGTGGACGGCCAGGTGGTGGGCACGCTGGGCGTCATCGGGCCCACGCGCATGCCGTACGACCGCATGATCCAGATCGTCGACATCACGGCCAAGCTGGTGGGCAACGCGCTGTCGCAGCGCTAGGAAGCGGCGGCCCGCCCGCGCGTGCGCTCAGGACGCCGTCAGAGCATCGAGCCGATCATCTTGATCGGCGAACTGCCCGTCAGCGCCGCGACGCCCGCCGCAGCACCGGCCACCGTGGTCGCACTGCTCATCGCGGTCTGCGTGACGTCGGCCACGTCCGACGCGATGGCCTCGGGCAGATCGATGGCCACGGCATGCGCCGCCGACGCGACGCCGTCGACAACCGCCTCCACGCCGTTGATCGCGGCGTGCACGCCGTTGGAAAGCATCTGGAATCCGCCTTCGACGGCATGTTCCACCCCGATGGCTGCATCCGCCGCCATCTCGAACGGGAACGCGACCGCGTCCTCGACACCGTGCACCACGGCCATCCCGCCGTCGGCCAGGGCCTGCATCGCGCGCGCACTGAACGACACCGTGGCACTCGCGGCGTCGCCCACCGCCGAGCCGACATCCTCGACCCCTTCCGCGACCTTGGCCGGCATGTCCGCGATCGTGCGCGCCACGCCGCCACGGCTGCCGCCGGAATTCACGGCCGCGTGGGGATAGCCCGTCGAGGAACTGGTGGACAGAGACATCGGTGCCATTCTTCAAATGTGTCACCCATGCTACGAGCCGCGGGACTGCGTCAATCGACGAATAGAAGTGGAAACAAGGCTGAAATCTGCGTGATCGACGAAGACTGCCCGGCCTTGGGCACCTCGTCAAAGAACGTGATTCATTGAATCCCGCCGAAAACCCAGCGGCCGTCGACCATGGTTCCCGGCACCCGGGTGTCTTTCAACCGATCCGCGGACACCCGGGCAGCGCCAGGCCAGACACGTCGTCGGAGCGCAGGCTCATGAGCTCCGCGGCGCAAGCAGTTCGCCCAGAGATCGGCCGGCTGGCGCCAGCGCCCGTTCCACGAGTGCAGGAACTCATGCGCGATCACGTCCTGCTGGCGCAGCTGCCCAGTTGGTCGGGTGAAGAAATCCGGCGGCAGGGCGGCCTCGCCGGACTCCAGATGTTCCACACCGCCCGGCCCGGCGAAGGAGTTGCCCAACGTGAAGCGCGATCCGGCGAGTCACAGAGACATTCGAACCTGGCGTCGCACTTCGTCAGCGAGCGGATGCAGATCGGCCGCTTCGTCGTTGCCCACGACGCTGTAGCCCAAGCCATCGTCCGCCCACGAGTAGCCGCCGAACGGCCCGTTGTTGCGTTGCATGATCGGCGTGTTGCGCTGAATCGCCATGGGGCGGGCCAGCAGAGCGAGTCGCGTCCCTTTCTCGCCGTCATAGAGGAACAGCGCTGCGGGCCCGTGCTCGGTAGCGACCAGCCGCCCACCGGCCAGGCGAAATCCCGATCGCTCGAGGTCGGGGACAGGTACCGGCCGCTGAAGCCGATTCGATACCCAGCGCACCAGCTCCGCCTTGTGGGCCCCGTCGATTTCGACAGGGCGCAACTTGTCGAACGCGTAGACCGCGTAATTGGCGTTCGCCTCCCGCGACAGGGAGGCGATGCCGGCCGAGGTTTCCTCGGACGCGCCGCGCGCCATCCAGCCTCCGGCGCTGCCGAGTCCCAGCGTCAAGACGATGGCCGCTGCCATGCGCCAGACGGGCGCCCGATCGAAACGGGAGGAGCGTTCCTCGATGAGTCGCTGCAGGTTCAAGCGCGGAGGTACCGGCTCGTTCACGACGTCCGAGAACGCCGCGCGAAGGGCCTGGCGCTGCGCGCTCAGGTGGCTCACCAATTCGGCCGCTTCCGGTCGATGGGCTAGGTAGTCCTGCACCTCGCGTCGGCGCTCGGACTCGAGCAGGTTGTCCACGAACGCGTGCAGATCTTCTTCCAGGATCGGGCGTGGAGGTCGTGTGTCGGTGGCCATCTACTTCAATCTCCTCAAGGGCGGCACGCCGGCCGCTTGCGTTCGCGCTGGCGTACTGCGTTCACCATCCAGTGCTTTCTGAAGCCGCTCGCGTCCGCGCGCGAGCCGCGACATGACCGTGCCGAGCGGGATGGCCAGCGCCTTCGCCGCTTCGGCGTAGGTCATGTCCTCGACGGACACCAACAGGACGACGCTGCGCTGATCGGGTGGGAGCGCCTCGAGCGCCCGGATCAGATCCGCGTGGCGCAATCCATCTTCCTGCCGTCCGGGCACCGCCATTTCGTTCTCGCTCACATCGTCGATCGCCAGATGAACGCCTCGCCGCGTACGCCGGCGCATCGAATCGATCGCGAGGTTGTGGAGGATGGCAAAGGCCCATTGCCGCGGCTCGTCGCTGTCGCGGCGCTGCGACCACCGTGCTATGACCCGCTCCAGGCAGTCCTGGACCAGGTCATCGGCGAGATCCCGGTCGCGGAGCAACGCTCGCGCGTAGCGCCGCAGCGCCGGAATCATCGGCTCGATCTGCCTGATCAAGTCTTTCATCTGTGGCCGGCCTGGTTGGTCGAAGGTCGTCGACCTTCAGAGGGCCTGCACCTGCACCGGCGCGCCGGGCTTGCCCGCGACCTGCGGCGCGATGACCAGGTAGCGTCGCTTGTCGTCCGTCGCGCCCTGGACAACCTGGCGGATCGGGCCGATGGCGTTGACGATGGCCGAGCCCGCCGGGCTCGTCATGAACGCGGCCAGGGGCTCGAGCGCGCCCGAACCGTCCGACTTGTCGGCCAGGGCCAGGACGTACGGCGTCTTCGGCAGCAGGCCGGTCGCCGCCGCCTGCAGCACCTGCAGCAGGCCTTGGTCGAACAACGTCACGCTCGTCGGTCCGTTGGCCTGGGCCACCGAGCGGCCATCCTTCACGCTGAGCAACGTCAAGTGGCCCGCCTGCCCGGCAACGCCGAGCGGCTGCAGGCCTTGCGTTCCGGCCTCGCCCATCGGCACGGCGTCGGGCACGTAGGCGATGGCCTGCGGCGCCTGGCCGACCGGCACCGTGGCGACGACCGTGTTGGTGGCGGTGTCGATCGCGGTCAGCGCATCCGCGTTCTCGAGGCCGACATACATGCGCGTGCCGTCGCCGGACGGCCAGATGCCGTGCGGCAGCAGGCCGACGGGGATCGTCGCCACTTGCGAGAAGTCGTCGGTGCGGAACACCTTGACCTGGTTCAGGCCGCCGACCGTGACGTAGGCGAACAGCCCCTTGGGCGTGTTGGCGAAGTTCACGTGGTTCGAGATCGGGCCCGTGTCGAACGACTTGATCACGTTGAACGGCGGCTTCGCCTCGAAGACCTCGGTGCGGCCGACATCCTTCAGCGTGAACCACACCTGCTTGCCATCCGGCGATGCCGAGATGTTCGGGCAGAACGGACTGTCCTGCTTGACGTGGCCGACGATCTGGTGAGTCGATGTCGACACGACGACGGTCTCCGGATTGAACGACGAACAGATATAGCCGTACTGCCCGTCGGGCGAGAAGATCTGCATGCCCGGGCCACCCGGCGTGATGATGCGCTGCTTTTCCTCGAACGTGGCCGCGTCGAGCACCGCGATGTAGTTTTCGCCACGCACGGTGACCCAGACTTCCTTGCCGTCCGGCGTGTAGAACGCCTCGTGCGGCGAGCGGCCGACGTAGGTCGTGTGCTTGATCGCGTTGGTGGCCGTGTCGATGAAAGTGACCGCGTTCGAACCGATCGAGACGATCGCCAGCGTGTGGTGGTCGGGCGAGAAGCCCATGCCGTGAACGAGCACCTGGCCGCGGTACAGCGGGCTGAAGTTGCCGGGCGCCGGGTCGCCGAGGCGGATCACGCCGAGCAGCTTGTTGTCGACCGGATCGGTGACCGAGACCGTGTTGGAGAACTGCTCGGCGGCGTAGATGCGGTCGCGGTGGCTGATCGGCGTGTCCGCGGAACTCGAGGCCCCCGGGGCCTGGCCGGCGCTGGCAACGGTGAATGTCGCGCCGAGAAGCATCGCGATCGACGCCTGGACGAACGGGAAACGGACAGAGAGGTCGGATTTCATGGAGGTGTCGTCTCAGTGGGTCGGATGAATGTGCGAGGGGGCGGGCGGAGCATCTGCGCCGGTCGCTGCGGCTGGGAGAATGAGCCTGGTCTGGGTGGGCGCCGGGGCGGCCGGCAGCAACGGCTGGCCGACGGCCAGGTGCATCGCGTTGATCTCCTGCTGCTGCTCGACGATGATTTCCTGGGCGATGCGCCGGAGCTGCTCGTTGCTGCCGTGCCGCAGCTCGGCGAGCGCCATGTCGATGGCGCCCTGGTGGTGCGGAATCATCATCGCCGCGAAGTCGCGGTCGACATCGCCGGAAGGCTGGATGGCCATGTCCGCCATCATCCTGTCCATGGCGACGTCGTTCTCCTGAGCGAACGCCGCAGCGCCGCTGTCGACCCTCGGGGCGGCGGCGACGGACGAGGTCAGGAAAGCGGCTGCCGCCGCCAGGGCGGCCAGCATCCCTGGGGTTCGTCGCAGTCGCAGGGGAAAGTGGAAGTCGTGCATGTGGATTCCAATCGAAGTGTTCCTTCGAACGTAGACGCTGCACTCCTGTACTTATTCCACCGGCTCGCAAAGAAACTTGACTCCGGCCCGCAGGATCAACGGATTCAACCGCGTGCTCCTCGACGGCCCATCCGCCCCCAAGGAGATGCCGCTCGCTTCGATGCGAACCAGCGCCTGGCTGGTGGCGGGTGGGGCACCTCGCCCGACTGCAGGGTCGCGCGGGGGTATCCCGTATCCCATATGCGATACTCGAAAACTGTGGGCCGTTAGCTCAGTTGGTTAGAGCAGAGGACTTGACGGGTGACTTCCTAACCCCCGGCGCGAGCCGAGGCATGGAGCGATCCGCTTGGGTTGCTCAAGGCAAGTTTGCTCTGCCTTGATGTAGAACTTCTCAAATTCGGTGAACGCTGCGGTGCCCTGAGCGCCATGCCAACGCCGAGCGAAGCTTCCGCGAGGGAGAACGTGTAGAGACTCGACGGGAAGGCCGAAAGGCAAGACAGAGTCCAGACCACGAACCGGAAACGGGCGGCGAAAGCCGAAGTGGTACGCATAATCCTTTGGTCGCTGGTTCGAGCCCAGCACGGCCTACCACACACCATTCACGGCAGCTTCGCGAATCCTGTCGCTTCGCGAGAAGATAGGCAGCGTGGCCATGATTGGCTGGAAAAACGCTTGGCCAAACATTGGTAGAAGTTCGGCCGGCGGCGCTCGTTGCCTGGTCGTTCGGCCACGAGGTGACTTATGTTGGCGGCCTGCAGGCAATTCCCGCAGAGCTGCTGAACCCGAAAACGGCGCTGTTCTTCCTCGCGTTCATGCCGCAGTTCGTACGTGTCGACCACGCCTCGCCATTCGCGCAGTTCTTCTTGCCGGGGCTCGTGTTCGTCGCGATGAGCGCGGTCTACGCGTCGCTCCTCGCGTTGGCAATCAACAGCGACAAGAACGCATGAGTCACTTCGACCAGCCGGAACAGGTTGGTGTCGAAGGTCTCGCGCCAGACGGCGAACTGACAGTGAATTGGCGTCAATGAAGCTTAAACTTGCTTGTTTGCCACTCCCACTTCAGTCCAATGTCAAAACTCGCCACAATCAAGAAGCAAATCGCCGCACTCGAGGCCGAAGCCGAACGCATCACCAAGCAGGAGATGTCGGCGGCAATTGCCAAGGTCAAAGAGATCATGTCGAATTTTGGCCTGACCGTTGAACACCTTGGGGCCGCCGTTACAGGCAAGGCGCGTGGCGCGGCCAAGACGGTGAAGCCGAAGCGAGCAGGCGGTGGCGTAGCGAAGTATGCAGACCCCAAGACCGGCAAGACCTGGTCTGGATTCGGGCGTGCGCCGGCGTGGATCGCGGGCGCCAAGAACCGCGATGCTTTCCTCGTCGACAAGAGCGCAACCAAGGCGACCGAGGTAGTCGGCAAGGCACTGGCCGCGAAAAAGAAGCCAGGCGCCAAGCCAGCATCGGCCAAGAAGGTGGCGAAGCCTGCGGCGAAAAAGTCAGGTGCCGTCGGGAAGAAGGCTGCCCGCAAGGTGGCAGCGCCCGCTGCCGCAAAGAAGAAGCCCGCGGCCAAGAAGGCTGCCCGGAAGTCCGCCGCGAAGAAGGCGGGGCCCAGGAGCGCCGCGGCCGCGTCGACAGCGGCCGAGGGCGCCGCTCTTTCGGCAATCTGAGTCCACGGGCGATCGACTCCGGCACGCGACATTCGTTCCTTCATCCGAACCTAACCTTCGGTGCGCAGAATGAAGCATGAGCAACGCGCCCTCCTCTGAATCGCCGCAGCAACCCGGCTGGGTCAGGGAGGAGCAGCTCCATCTCCTGTCGCTGTCGGGTACGCTCGCAGGTCTTTCGATCACCGGCGTGACGCTGTTTCACACACTGGGGCGTGGATCGGAGGTGCGCACGATCGCCGATGCGGTCTTGGCCGGCTCGGCGCTCATGTTCCTTTTGTGCACCTACTTCATTTTCTTCGCGCTCAGGACGAAGCGCCATCGGCTCGCACCAACCCTGGTCAATATCGCCGACGGCCTGTTTCTTCTCGCTCTCACCGGGATGGTGGGTGCGGGGATCATCATGGTCTACACGGTCTGGTGAGTGTTGGCGCGGTCGGCAGCCTGTCCGACGATGGGACGGGTGAGGGTCTCCCGACGTGCCGAACGCGGGGCCGTCGAGCTCCGGACGATCAACTCGGGCTCGGGCGCGACGGCATTCGGCCGCCGATGCGACAGAAGGTCGAGCATGGCGGACGCCGCGCGGCGTCCCAGCTCGATCACGGACAGGTTGACCGTCGTCCTCGGTGGCGAAGCGTGCTTCGTTGCCAACAGGTCGTCGAAACCGACGATCGAGATGTCTTCGGGTACGCACAGGCCATGGCGTTGAACGGCCAGCGTCGCGCCGCCGGCCATCTGATCGTTGGCCGCGAAGACGGCGGTGAACTCGATGCCGCGCTGCAGCAGGTTTTCGACGGCTTCGGTTCCGCTGCTCTCGTGATAGTTGCCTTGCCAGACAAGGTCGGGGTCGAAGGCGACGTGCGCCTCTTCGAGCGCGGCACGGTATCCCCGTTCTCGATCGTGCGAGTCCGGGTGGCTGCTGTCCCCAGCGACGTGCGCAATGCGACGGTGGCCGAGCTGCAGGAGGTAGCGCGTCGCGGCCAGCGCGCCCCTGTAGTCGTTCGAACGCAGGGCATGCAAGCCTGGCGCTTTCAGATCGCGCCCGGTCAGGACGATGGGCAGTTCGGCGGCGAGTTCGATCAGGAATCGGTCATCGAGACTGCCGCCGAGCACGATGATGCCGTCGACCTGCCGCGTGCGCAGGACCTGGACGCAGTGCTCTTCTTCGCCCGGATTCCAATGACCGCTGGAGACGACGAGCGCATAGCCGGCGCGCGACAAGTTCTCCTCGACGCCGCGCAGCAGCAAGGCGTCGAACGGGCTCTCGAAGTGCTGTGCGATCAGTCCGACCGTGCGCGTTCGACCGTCGACCAATGCCCTGGCAATGCCGTTGAGGACAAAGCCCAGGCGCGCGGCTGCCGCTTTCACCGCCACTCGCTTGCCGTCGCTGACGTTGGTGGCGTCGTTCATGACGCGCGACGCCGTCGAGACCGACACCCCTGCGGCTTCGGCGACCATCCGCAGGGTCACGTGAGATGAATCGGTACGGCGCATGGTGATCGCACTCCTCTGGAAGGTCGTCTTTTGGACAACGAGTTGCGCCGGCGCGTTTCGTGGCGCCAGCGCAGTCGGGCCATTTGACCAGCACCGTCGTGACAACGTTTTCACGAGCCTGTCCGTGTACCGGCAACGCAAGTCCGACGCGACCCACCATGTACCGCGTCTCTGGAAGCGCCGGCACCCGGCGTACCGAACTCAGGCGATGTACTCGTTGACCAGGTTCTCCCAAGCCTCCTGGCGCCCCGACACCGGCCGCTCGTCGACGTTGCGCTGCAGCGCATGCGCGGCGGCCTCGTCCAGCGACGTGCCGGGCGCCAGCAACTTCGCGCCTACGGCGCCGTCCCACCCGGCGTAGCGCGCGTCGAGCTCGCGCGCGGGGCGGCCGTCGGTGAGCATGCGTTCGGCGATCAGCAAGGCGCGGGCGCACAGGTCCATCGCGCCGACGTGGCCGTGGAACAGGTCGGCGGCGTCTATGGACTGGCGGCGGACCTTGGAGTCGAAGTTCAGGCCGCCGTGGGTCAGGCCGCCGTTCTTGAGGACGTGGTACAGCGCGAGCGCGGTGTCGGGCAGGTTGTTGGGGAACTGGTCGGTGTCCCAGCCGCATTGCATGTCGCCGCGGTTCATGTCGAGCGAGCCGAACAGGTCGAGCGCGAACGCGGTGGCGATCTCGTGTTCGAAGCTGTGGCCCGACAGCGTGGCGTGGTTGGCCTCGATGTTGACCTTCACCTCCTTTTCCAGCCCATGCTGGCGCAGGAAGCCGTGCACGGTGGCGACGTCGAAGTCGTACTGGTGCTTGGTGGGTTCGCGCGGCTTCGGCTCGATCAGGATGTGGCCCTCGAGGCCGATCTTGTGCCGGTGCTCGACGACCATCTGCAGGAAGCGGCCGTACTGCCTGCCCTCGCGCACGAGGTCGGTGTTGAGCAGCGTCTCGTAGCCTTCGCGGCCGCCCCACAGCACGTAGTTGGCGCCGCCCAGCCGCTTGGTCGCGTCCATGGCCTCCCTGACCTGCAGCGCGGCGAGCGCATAGATCTCGGGGTTCGGGTTGGTCGCGGCGCCGCTCATGAAGCGGCGATGGCTGAACAGGTTGGCGGTGCCCCACAACAGCCTGATGCCGGTGGCGGCCTGCTTCTCGCCGAGGCGGTCGGCGATGCGGCGGAAGTTGTCGACGCTCTCGCGCGGCGTCGCGCCCTCGGGGGCGACGTCGCGGTCGTGGAAGCAGTAGAACGGCGCGCCGAGCTTGTCGAAGAACTCGAACGCGGAGTCCATCTTGGCGAACGCCGCCTCCATCGGATCGGCGATGCGTTGCCACGGGCGCTCGAAGGTGCCGTCGTAGCCGAACGGATCGAAGCCGTTCCAGCAGAAGCTGTGCCAGTAGCAGACGGCGAAACGCAGATGGTCTTCCATGCGCTTGCCCAGCACCAGGCGATCCTTGTCGTACCACTTGAAGGCGAGCGGCTCGCGCGATTGCGGGCCGGCGTAGCGGATCTTGTCGATCTCGGCGAAATAGGGGGTCATGGCGATGTCTCCTGGAGGGACGGCAAAGGGGGCGCGCGCTCAGCCGCGCGGCAAGAGGTCGCGCGTGCGGCGATAGAGTTCTCGAAAGCGCTCGAGGCGCGCGAGCAGGGCGGGGCGGCGTTCGGCGCGCGGCCGGTAGGTGGCGATGGTGGCGGGCGCACGGCAGACGTCGTCCTCGTCGCGGCCGAGCGCCAGCCAGGCGAGGCGCGCGGCGCCCATCGCGCCGCTGGCCTCGGCGCCTTCCACCGTCGTCAACGTGAGGTCCAGCGTGTCTGCGAGCAACTGCGCCCAATGCGCGCTGCGCGCGCCGCCGCCCACCAAGGTCAGGGCGTGCACCTCGGTGCCGGCGTCGCGCAAGGCCTGCAGGCCGTCGGCCAGGCCGAAGCCCACCCCTTCGATCACGGCATGGCCCAGGCGCGCGGCGTCGGTCTCGTTGTCCATGCCGAAGAACACACCCTGCGCGTGCGGGTCGTTGTGCGGCGTGCGCTCGCCCGACAGATAGGGCAGGAACAGCGGGGCGCGCTCGAGTTCCGCGTCGCTCAGGCGCGCGACCCGTTCCAGCAGTGCGGCCTCGCTGGCCATGCCGGTCAGGCGGCATACCCATTGCAGGCCGTTCGCGGCCGACAGCATGACGCTCATCTGATGCCAGCGTCCGGGCAGCGCATGACAGAACGCGTGGACGGCCGATGCCGGATTGGGCCGGTAGCGATCGGTGACGACGAACAGCACGCCGCTGGTGCCCAGCGACAGGAAGCCCTCGCCCGGACGCACCGCGCCGATGCCCACGGCGCTGGCGGCGTTGTCGCCACCGCCGCCCGCGACCGGGAGGCCCTCGGGCAGCGCCAGCGCCAGCGCCGCTTCGCGCTGCAGGTGGCCGGAGACCTCGGAGCCTTCCACAAGCGACGGCATCTGCGCCAGCGTCATGCCGCCCGCCTGCAGCAGTTGCGGCGACCAGGCGCGCCGGCCGACGTCCAGCCACAAGGTGCCGGCGGCGTCGGACAGGTCGCTGACCGCGGTGGCCGTCAGCTGCCAGCGCAGCCAGTCCTTGGGCAGCAGCACCTGGCCCAGGCGGCGAAAGATGTCGGGCTCGTGCTCGGCCACCCAGAGCAGCTTCGGCGCCGTGAACCCGGGCATCGCGAGATTGCCGGCGATCTGCGGCAGCGACGGCAGTTGCCGCATGAGCTCGTCGCACTGCGCCGCGCTGCGCGTGTCGCACCACAGGATCGCGGGCCGCAGCACCTTGCGATCCTCGTCCAGCAGCACGGCGCCGTGCATCTGGCCGGACAAGCCGATCGCCCGCACGGCCGACCACGCGTCGGGATGGCTCGCGCGCAGCGCGCGCGACGCGACCAGCAGCGCCTCCCACCAGTCGTCGGGATGCTGCTCTGCCCAGTGCGGATGCGGGCGCGAAATGGTCAGCGGCGCGCCCTGCGTCGCGACGATGGCGCCGCGTTCGTCGACGAGCGCGAGCTTCAGCTCCGAGGTGCCGAGGTCGATCCCGAGTGTCGTGCCGGGTTTCGTCATAGTGCGAGCTCCGCGGGCGCCGAACGAAGCTGTTGCGCGATGTGGGCGACGGGCTTGCCGCCGATGATCATGCCCAGCACCTCGTCCTCGGTGAGGTCGGCGGTGCGGTAGGTGCCGATCACGCGGCCGTTCTTCATCACGGCCAGCCGATCGGACAGCGCGAAGACGTCCGGCATGTCGTGCGAGATCAGGAACACGCCCACGCCGCGCGCCTTCAGGCGGCGCACCAGGTCGTGCACCATGCGCGTTTCTTCCGGGCCGAGCGCCGCGCAGGGCTCGTCCATGATCAGCACGCGGGCGTTGAAGTACAGCGCGCGCGAGATCGCCACCACCTGGCGCTGGCCGCCCGACAGCGAGCGCACCGGCGCGCGGATGTTGGTGAAGTTCGGGTTCAGCTGCACGAAGACCTGGCGCGCCGCGGCCTCCATCGCGTAGTCGTCCATCGTGTTCCAGCGCGTCATCAGCTCGCGGCCCAGGAACAGGTTGGCCACCGCGTCGAGGTTGTCGGCCAGCGCCAGCGTCTGGTGGATCGTCTCGATGCCCAGCGCCTGCGAGTCCGCGGGGCTGGCGATCGTCACCGTCGCGCCGTCGATGCGGATCTCTCCGCGGTCGATCGGATACGCGCCGGCGAGCATCTTCATCAGCGTCGACTTGCCCGCGCCGTTGTGGCCCAGCACCGCGACGACTTCGCCGGCGTCCAGCGTCAGGTTCACGTCGCTGACGGCCTGCACGCCGCCGAAGGCCTTGTGCATGCCTTCCACGTCGACCAGCGGCGCGGCGCGCGGCGGTTGGATGTCCGTCATGCGAGTCGCTCCCCGGTCCAGCGGCGATAGAGCACGTCGAACGCCACCGCCACGATCAGCACCTGGCCGATGATGATCATGCGCTGGCCGATGCCCACGTCCATCAGCAGCAGGCCGCTGTCCAGGAACTGAATGATCAGCGCGCCCAGCACCGATCCGAGCACGGTGCCGCTGCCGCCCGACAGGCTGACGCCGCCGATCACCGCGGCGGCGATCACGTACAGCTCCATGCCGGTGCCCATCGAATTGGTGCCCGCGTTCAGGCGTGAAACGGAGACGATCGCGGCGATCGTGATGGTGACCGACAGCAGCAGGAACAGCTGCAGCGTGACCCGGCGCACCGGGATGCCGACCAGGCGCGCGGCCTCGGGGTTGCCGCCGATCGCGTAGACGTAGCGTCCGAAGCGCGTGCGGCGCACGATGAACGCGACCACGAGGACGACCGTGCCCCAGATCACCACCGGTGCCGGAATGCCCTGGCCTGCCGGCTTGCCCGGCAACTGGTAGGCGCACATCGCTTCGGTGAAGGCGGCAAGCAGCGCCAGCAGACCCAGGGTGAACACGATGTCGGCCGCCAGCGGTCGCAGCGGAAAGCCGTGCCGCGCCTTCGCGCGCCGTGCCTGGATCGTTCCCCAGCACAGCAGCAGCGCGAGCACCGCGGCCAGCGTCCAGCTGCCGGCGATGCCGAGCGCGCCATCGAGACCGCCGCCGAACCACAGGAACACCGGATCGGTGATCGGCTGCGTCTTGCCGTTGGCCACGAGGAAGGCCGCGCCGCGGAACGACATCAGCCCGCCGAGGGTCACCACGAACGACGGCACGCCGAGGTAGGCCGTCAGCCCGCCCTGGTACAGGCCGGCCAGCAGCGCCGCGGCGAGTCCGGCGAGGCAGGCCGCGGGCCAGTGCCAGCCGGCGGTGTATTGCAGGTAGGCGATCAGCACGCCGACGAAGCCGACGACCGAGCCGACGGACAGGTCGATGTGGCGCGCCACGATGACCAGCGAGATCGCGGTGGCGACGATGCCCACGACCGCCGTCTGCTGCGCGATGTTGTAGAGGTTCTCCGGCGTCAGGAAATTGCCGGTGAGGACGTGGAAGGTCGCGGCCATGACCGCGAGCACGCAGGCCATCAGCCCGAGGCGCAGGTCGAGCGCGCTGAGTTGCAGGGATTCCATGAGCGGCTTTGTCGGGGGGGCGAGCGTCGGCAGCCCGCGCACGTCACGCGCGCGGGCTGCAGGGGGCCTTACTTGCAGGCCGCCGGGGCCTTCGCCGCGTCCACGCCGCGGCACAGGTTGTCCTTGGTGATCCAGCCGGCCTTGACCACCGCTTCGAGGTTGGCGCGGGTGATCGCCACGGGCTTCAGGAACTTGGAGTCCAGCGTCACCTTGTGTTCGCCGCCGGTCCACTTGACGGTGCCCGGCACCGGCTTGCCGCCGGCGAGGTCGACCGCGGCGTCCGCGGCTTCGCGCCCGAGGTCGCGCGCGTCCTTCCACACCGATACGGTCTGCGTGCCGAGCGCCACGCGGTTGAGCGCCGCCTGGTCGCCGTCCTGGCCCGACACCGGCACGCCCGAGATGCCGCGCGCCGACAGCGCCGCCACCACGCCGCCGGCGGTGCCGTCGTTGGACGCCACCACCGCGTCGACCTTGTTGCCGTTGCGCGTGAGGATCTGCTCCATGTTCTTCTGCGCGACCTCGGGCTTCCAGCCTTCGGTGTACTCCTCGCCGACGATCTTGATCGCGCCGCTGCCGAGCGCTCCGGCGAGCACCTCCTGCTGGCCTTCGCGCAGGAAGTCGGCGTTCGGATCGGTGGGCGAGCCCTTGATCATCACGTAGTTGCCGCGGGGCCGGACGGAGAGCACGGCGCGCGCCTGCATGCGGCCCACTTCCTTGTTGTCGAAGGTGATGTAGTAGACGCCGGGCTGGTCGATCAGGCGGTCGTACGCGATCACCGGGATGCTGCGCTGCTTCGCCTTGGCCAGGGCCGGCACGATCGCGTCCTTGTCCATCGCCAGCACGATCAGCGCCTTCGCGCCCTTGGCGATCAGGCCGTCGACGTCGGCCAGTTGCTTCTCCGGCGAGCCGCCGGCGTCCGCGCTGACATAGGTGGCGCCGTGCTTGGCCAGCTCGGCCTTGATCGCGGCTTCGTCGGTCTTCCAGCGCTCCTCCTGGAAGTTGGACCAGCTGACGCCGACCACCAGTTGAGCGTGCGCCGCCGCGCTGGTCAGAAGCGTGGCGGTCAGGAGTGCGTGCTTGAGTTTCATGGCTTGTCTCCGGTTGTTGTCATGCGTCGAACGCCCTTCGTCGAGAGCGCGTCGCAAGGGTACTTCGTTCGACGGTCGAACTAATTACTTGTTTTCCCCAATGCGCACCTCCCGAGGCGTGTCTAGGCTTCCGATCTGGGAACCTGTGAACGAACCCGGCGCACGCTCCGGGTTCGTTCACAGGTTCCGCGGCTTCGCGGCGTGCCGCTGCGCGCCAGAGCCGACAATCGCGCCGACCATGACCAAAGCGCCCGTCCCGGAGAACCGACCGATGCCCAGTCCCCCGATCACGGGCGACCAACGATTCGTCAAGGCGATCAATCGCAACGTCCTGCTGCGCCTGCTGCTCGACGAGCCGGCGCAGTCGCGCGCCGCGCTGGCCGAACGCAGCGGCCTGACGAAATCCACCGTGAGCCTGTTGACGAAGGAATTGCTGGACGAGGGCTGGCTTGCCGAGGACGGCGTGGCGGTGACCGGCTCGCTCGGCCGGCGCCCGACGCCGCTGCGCATCGCCGGGCGCGGGCTCGCGCTGATCGGCGCGGAGCTCGGCACCGACTTCATCCGGGTGGTCAGCACGTCGCTGCACGGCGAGGTGCTGGAGTCGACGGTCGTCGCGCTGCAAGGCCGTGCGCCCGATGTCGCCTGCCATCAGATGGTCGAACTGGTGACGAGCCAGTCCGCGCGCGTCACGCGCACCGGCGCCAGGCTGCTGGGCATCGGCGTCGGCCTGCCCGGGGCTGTCGACACCACGCAGGGCATCATCGAATTCGCCCCCAACATCGGCTGGCGCAACGTGGAGGTCGGCCATCGCCTCGCGCGCGAGCTCGGCGCCGCCGGGCTGGGCGAGGTTCCCGTGTATTGCCAGAACGAGGCCGACCTGGCCGCGATCGGCGAGACCTCGTTCGGCAGCCGGCCGGTGGACGATCCGCTCGTGTACGTCAGCTGCAGCGTGGGCGTGGGCGCCGGCATCGTGCTCAATGGCGCGCTGTTCACCGGCGCGACCGGTGCGGCGGGCGAACTGGGCCACACGATCCTGCACGTCGACGGCCTGCGGTGTTCCTGCGGCCGCCGTGGCTGCGTGGAGGCCTATGTCGGCCTGAAGGGGGTGGCGCGCGCCGCGGGCCTGCTGCGCGACGGCGAGGTGGATCGGGCGCGGCTCAGCGCCGAACTCGCGAAGCCGCGCGCGCAAAAGGCCCGCCAGGCCTTCGGCGACGCCGGTGACGCGCTGGGCGTGCTGCTGCAGAACGTCTGGACGACCTTCAATCCCAAGGCGATCGTGCTCGGCGGCGAGGCCGTCACGCTCGGCGGGCGGCACTTCCTGGAGCCGGCCATCGCGCGGCTTGCCCGCTTCGGCGTCGACGCGGGACTGCCGCCGCCCGCCGTGCGCGTGGCGCGATACGGCGACCTCGCGACCGCGGTAGGCGGCGCCGCCTTTGCATTGCACGCGTTGCTGCGGCCCTATGGACACGACAACGGCGCGTTGAACATCGTGCCCGCCTGAACGGGCGCGCGAGCAGCGCGCGTGGGCTTACACGCGATCGGTGGTCGTGGCCGCGGGCTTGCGCAGCAGCGACCACGCCATCGCGCCCATCAGCGCGAGGCCGGCCAGCAGCGCAGCCCACAGCCAGGGAGAGTTCGACGCGGTCGGCGCGGAGGCCGGGGCCGCGGCCGTAGCAGCCGACGAGCCGGCCGCGACGACGGCGGACGCCGTCACCGCGGCCGTCGCGGCGGGCAGCGCGGCATCCACCGCGCGCGCAGGCATCAGCTGCGCCAGCGACATGGCTGCCGTCTGCTCCGTGGGCGTCGCACGCGCAAGCGCGAACGGGCCGGCGCCACGCGCGACGAAGACAAGCTGGCGCGGCCGCACGCCGATCCGGATCGTCGGCGCGCCGTGGCCGAGCTGGTGGATCGGTCCGAACGTCTCCAGGCGCAACGCCGTCCACGCTTCGCCGGACAGGCGTACCGGCGGCGAATGCAGGTCGGGCGCCCCGGACGCCTGCGAGAGCCAATAGACGTTCGCGACGGCGGCGTTGTCCCAGATCGGGTCCGCGCGTTCCGCCGAGCGATCCGCCTTCAGCCGCAGCGCGTGCAGCGAGCCCTGCAGCAGCGAATGACGCGGCGGCGCAGCGCGACCGGCGGCCAGCCGGCCCGACACCATCACCTGGCCGATCGTGTCGATGTCCGCGGGGGCGATCTGCACCGCATCGACGGGAATGTTGCGCGGCAACGCGTAGTCGCACGAGTTCGCTTCGCAGCTCGTCGCCGCGATGGGCGCGCTCCATTCGAGCGCCGGCGGTGCCGGTCGATGCGGGGCGCGCGTGACCGTGGCCGAGACCAGCGACGGAATGGCCGAGCGCGGCGCGGTGGTCAGGCGCAGGTAGCGCGCCGGCGCGTTGTCCAGGTCGATGGCGTCCGAGCTCAGGTGCTCGCGTTCGGCCTGCGTGGCGAGTGCGCCGGCATCGCCCACCTGGGGTAGCGCCTGCAGCTGCACCAGCTGCGCGTCGTCCTGCAGCGTGCGCCATTGCTGCAGGTCGTCGCTGGCCTCGATGCGCAGCGTGTAGACGCCCTGCGTGCCGCGCTCGAGCCCCAGCTGCAGTTGCAGCAGGTCCTGGAGACTGTCCTTCGTGTCGACGATCCAGGCCTGGCGCGGCTGGCCCCCGATCGACGAGGCGGCGTCCGCGGGCGGCAGCGGCACCTTGTACAGGCGTGCCGGCGCGCTTTGGGGCTGGGGACTTGGCGTCGGCACCGCGGCCCATGCGAAGGCCATCGCGTCACCCGCGGCATTGCGCACGCGCAGGTCCGAGAGGTCGAGCCGCCCCGAGGCCTGGCGCGCCGCCATGTTCACGTCCAGCGTGTAGTACGGGCCGGTGCCGGCGAGCGTCAACGGCAGCGCCGACGCGGCGTCGGTGGCTGCGGCCAGGCCCGCCTGCGAGCAGGCGAGGGCGAGCGTCGCCAGGCCGGCGTACGCGGCGATCCTCATGCGGGTTCTCCAAGGACGTCGGGCGCCGCAGGTTGCGCCTCGCCTCGTCGCGGCGGCATCGGCGCGAAGTATCCGACCGTCAGCATCAGGCCACCGACGACGAGGAACGACACGATGCGCGACAGGCTGCCGCGATCCGCCAGCTCGACGAGGAACAGCTTGGCCACCACGACACCCAGCAGCGCGACGCCGACGATCCACAGCACGCGGCGCAGGCGGCGATGTCCGACCAGCATCAGTGCGACGCCGATCAGCGACCACGCGACCGACAGCGCGGCCTGGGCCAGCCTGGACGCATAGATCGCGTCGATGTTCCAGGCGACGCCGGCCCAGTGGTGGCAGGTGCGCAGCACCATGCCGGTGACCAGCGCGAACGCCGTGACGCCCAGCAGCGCCGACGGCGCCGCGCGCGGCACGCGCTCGCGCCAGGCGGCCGGCAGGGCACGCAACCAGGCGGCGATCGCCAGCAACGCGAAGCCCTGTGCGATCTCCAGCGGATTGAGCAGCGGCAGCCACGGCAGCGGCGCCGCGTTGTCCGCGCTCGAGTTGCCCACCCACAGCCAGCCGAACAGATAGAGCGCCAGCGCGCCGCAGCCCGCGGCCAGCCAGCTGTCCCACAGTGCACCGGCCTTGCGGCCATGCAGCAGGCGAGGATGCGCGCTGGCGATCAACACGAGCGCCGGCACGGCCATCGCGGCCAGCTGGGCCCATGCGGATTCCGGCGCGACGATCGACTGCACGCGCACCACGCACTCGCGCGTGGCGAGCGCGATGAAGAGCCACCAGCCGGCTAACTGCAACGGCGCCGTGAGCGCCGGCGGCCGCCAGCGCGCCTGCATGCGCAGCAGCAGCGGATGCGCCAGCAGCGCGAGCGGCCAGGCGAGCCAGCCCAGGTGCGCGGACGGCGCGACGCCTTGCGCCGCCTCGACGGCCACCGCGAGCCACAACGGCACCGTGACCAGCGTGGCCTGGCCCAGCACGCGCCAGTCGCGCCAGCGTGCGATCACGCTCGCGGCGAGGGCGGTCAGCGTCAGCCAGATCAGCTGCCAGTGCGGCCACGCGGCCAACGAGTCGGTGGCCGGTGCCGCCTGCAGCGCGCGCCAGATCACCGGCGGCAGCACGCGCGACCACCAGGACAGGGCCCACGCGACGAGCGCCCACTGCGTCGCGGCGGCATGCCACCAGGCCCGCGCCGGCAGCGCGGCCGCGCGGCGCAGCAGGTCGCCCAGGATCAGGCCCGTGGTCGTCAGCAGCAACGGAATCCACAGCGTCGCCGAAAGAGCGACGAACGGCTGCGACCCGTCCCAGAGCGAGTGTTCGAACACGAGGCTGGCCACGCCGGCGGCGACCTGCAGCGCGAAGCCCGAACCCACCAGCGCGCCACTGCGCAGGCGCGCGCCGACCCAGGCGGCGGCGAGGCCGATGACCGGCCACACGAGCGCCGCATCGGCCGGCGCCATCTGGAACAGCAGGCTCGCGCTGGCCACGGCGAGACCGATGACCAGGCCGATGCTGCTGCCCAGTGGCACCGGCCGCGGCGCGCCCGCGGCCGCCGCGCGCCACGCGTCGCGCAGGCCCAGCCAGCCGGTGGCCAGCAGCGCGACGCCGATCAGCAGCGCGGCGACGAGGTCTTGCCACGCGTGGCCCGGGGCCGGCGTGGCGCCGGTGAACTGCAGCGACAGCGTCATCGCCGTCAAGGCGGCCAGGTGCAGCAGCACGCTGGCGACGCGCAGCGAGGGCGCGGCGAGGCGGCCGTTCGATGCCGCGCAGCCATAGGCGATCCAGGCGGTGATCGCGCCGGCCCACAGCATGGGGCACGCCATCCAGGCCAGCGCGGTGAGCGCCAGCGCCGTGGCAAAAGGCACCGCGGTCGCGACGATCTCCTCGACGCGGCCGCGCTGCGGGTCCGCCATGCGCCGCCGCACGACGTCCACCGCGCACAAGGCCACGGCCAGCATGGCCATGCCCAGGGTCGATCCGACGATCAGCGGCGCATCGGCGCGCAGGTCCACCGAGAGGCCGGCGACCAGGCGCAGGGCCGCCCCCAGCATGACCACCAGCGCGAACGCGCGTGCGTAGGTGCGGCGCTGGCGCGCCCCCAGCCAGTACATGCCGGCGGCCTCGATGGCCCACGTCGCTCCCGTCCAGACGCCTTGCAGCGCGAGCGGGACGGCGAGCGTGCCGAAGATCGTGCCGACGATCACGTGGGCCTCGCCGAGCAGCGCATAGCGCGTGTGCCGGCCGCGCATCAACGCGCCGCCCAGCAGGATGTGGAACAGCGCGAACGCGCAGGCCGCCCAGGCCGGGCCCCACGCCATGTCGCGCACCAGCAGGTACTGCAGCGAGAACGCCGCCAGCGGCACGCCGAAGGTCAACGTGCTGTCGACACGGCCGACCTGACGCAGCGCATGGCCGGCGCGGGTGGCGAGCGGCTGCTCGGGCGACTGCGCGTCCCCCGCGGCCAGCGCGCGGCGCGCGAACAGCACGCCGGTGACGGTGAACAACAGGAAGAACAGCAGCAGGAAGGCCTGCACGCCGGCGAAGTCGTCTGCCGTGTAGTGCTGGTGTGCCCAGGCCCAGGCCAGCGCGGACGTGGCCACGGCGCCGACCAGGTTCAGCGGGCGCCAGGCCTTGAACCAGGCCATCGCCAGGATGCCCGTGTCGAGCAGCGCCATGTAGGACATCAGCGGCACATACGCGCCGCTGCCGCTGCCCACCAGCACCGGCGCTGCGAAGCCTTCGGCGATGGCGACGAAGGCCAGCCAGAACGCGTCCTGCCTGACGGCCAGCAACGCGCCGAAGACCGAGACCAGCGCCATGAACGCGAAGGCCAGGTCCGGCGACAGCAACGAGTTCAGGCGCAGCGCGCCCAGCGCCGTCAGGTAGAACACGCCGATGCCGGCGCCCTGCAGGATCAGGCCGTAGCCGGTGCCACCGGCGGCGTCGCGGCGGTCGCGCAGGCGCCAGCCTAGCGCCGTCAGCGCCACGCCCACCAACGCCACGCCCATGTAGCGGTACTGCACCGGCAGCGTGACGCGCTCCGCCGTATAGCGCAACAGGAAGGCCAGGCCCAGGAACAGGATCAGCACGCCGATCTTGACGATGGTGTTGCCGCCGAAGATCGCGCGTGCGACGAACGGCGGCAGGCGATCGCGCAGCGGCACGGCAGGCGGCGGCGGCACCACCGGACGCCGCGGCGCGACGGCGATCGCCGGCGTGGGGGCGGTGGCCGGCTGCAACGGCGGCGGCGTCGCGACGGTGGCGACCATGGGCGCCTGCATGACGGCGGGCGCGGCCGTCGCGGGGGGCGTCATGGCAGGCGCGGCCTGCGCAGGTTCCGCGATCGGCGCTGGCGGGTCGTCCGCGCGCAGTTCGTGGACGGCTTGTCGCAGCAGGCCCAGCTCCTGCTCCAGCACCACGACGCGGCGCACGAGCGTCGCCACGTCGATGGCCGACGGCTCAGGTTTGGCGGCGGCTGTGCGAGCGCTCCACCACCAGCCGGCCAGCGCCCCGAGGACGGCCATCGACAACGCGCCGGGCAAACTGCCCAGCGCGCAACCCAGTGCTGCCCCGATCAAGCCGAACAACAGTTTCAAGCGCATTCCCTGCGTAGTCGCGTCGTCGGATTATGGACGTCGCTTTACAAACGCAGGAAGAGGGCGAGCGAGCCATTCGCAGGTATCGCAAGACGCCCCCGAGGGCAGCGTGCGACACGCAGCTCGGCTGTACGCTGCAGCGCAGCAATCTGGTACAGCTTATGCATGAACCGGCGCGAGCTTCGACTTCCCCAGGAGGGTTGCCCCATGACGGATCAGACTGCCACCCGGTTCTCGCACGTCAAGCCGGGCGACACGCCCTGGCGCAGCGACGGTCTGCGCGACTTCTTCCTCTACAAGGACCTGGGCGTGGCTGCCGCCACCAACGGCCGGGTGATCGCGCACCTCGTGAAAGCCAACATGGCACCGGAAAAGGGCACCGGCTGGCACCGCCATGAGGCCGCGTTCCAGATCGTGCTGATGACCAAGGGCTGGGCCAGGTTCATGTACGGCGACCAGGAGACGCTGGTCGAGGCGGGCGACTGCGTGCACCAGCGCCCCGGCATCGTCCACTTCCTGTTCGACTACTCGCCGGACATGGAGTACCTGGAGATCGTCGCGCCGGCCGACTTCAAGTCGATCGACATGCCCGCGCCGTGCGAGGTGCCTTCACCGACGCCCTGGTGACGTCAGAAATCCATGTCCAGCTCCTCGATGTCGTCGGGCTCGAGCAAGGCGGCGGCGATCCACTCGCCCATCTCGGGCATCGCCATGATCGTGCGCGTGTACTCGATGCACGCCTTGTTGAGCTTGACGTCGTAGGTCAGGAAGCGCGTGACCACGGGCGCGTACATCGCGTCCGCGACCGTGCGGCGCGCGCCGAACAGGTATGGGCCGCCGTAGGTCGCGAGGCACTCGGTCCAGATCTCGACGATGCGGTCGATGTCGGGTTGGGCGCCGCCCCAGATCTTGTGGCCCGGATGGCGCGCCTTCAGGTTCATCGGCAGCGACGAACGCAGGTTGGCGAAGCCGGAGTTCATCTCGCCGCTGACCGAGCGGCAGTGGGCGCGGGCGATGCGGTCGGCGGGGAACAGCCCGGCGTCCGGGCACACCTCGTCGAGGTATTGCGCGATCGCCAGCGTGTTCCACACGCGCGCGCCGTCATGCGTGAGGCACGGCACGCGGATGGACGGCGCCAGCAGCAGCAGTTCGCGCCGCGCGTCGGCATCGTCGGGCGACACCATCGTCTCGGTGAAGTCCAGGCCGGCGAACTTCGCCAGCAGCCAGCCGCGCAGCGACCACGACGAATAGTTCTTGCTGCTCAGCGTCAGCGACGCCGTGGACGTCCCCTTGGGTTTCGCCGAGGTCTTCTTCGCGGCCGGCTTGGCCGGGCTCTTGGCGGATGCAGGCATGGGGACTCCGTTTGGCGGACAAGCCAGCGATTTACGCAAGCGGCGTGCCACGACGTGGGTTCCCCGCGCGAGCGCGCTCGCGGCACGCTAGTTGCATCGCAGGAGACGTGAAGCTCTTGGAGAATCCATGATGTACCAGGCCTATCAGGCGCAGTCCGACCTGTTGCGACCGCTGCGCCACCTGGCGAAGGCGCATGGAGCGATGCTCGGCACCGAACCGCCGCAGCCCGGCCTCGCCGGCATGGGTCGACCCGGCATGGCCGCCAGCAAGGTGTTCGAGCTGTCGGAGGTGACGCACCGCCGGCCGGCGTGGCGAATCGACAGCGTGATGGTCAAGGGCGAGGAGCAGCCCGTCGTCGAAGAGATCGTGCTGCGCACGCCGTTCGCCGAACTGCTGCGCTTCGCCAAGCCGGGCGTCGCGGGCCAGCCCCGGTTGCTGGTGGTGGCGCCGATGTCCGGGCACTTCGCGACCTTGCTGCGCGACACCATCCGCACCGCGCTGCAGGATCACGAGGTCTACGTGACCGACTGGCTCAACGTGCGCGACGTGGCGCTGGCGGCCGGGCGCTTCGGCCTGGACGAATACATCGAGCATGTGATGCAGTTCACCGAGGCGATCGGTGCGGGCGGCCACGTGCTGGCCGTTTGCCAGCCGACGGTCGCCGCGCTGGCCGCGGCGGCGCTCATGGCGGAGGACAAGCACCCGGCCACGCCCGCCAGCCTCACGCTCATGGCCGGCCCGATCGATTGCCGCATCAGCCCCACCAGCGTCAACCGGCTGGCGATGACCAAGCCGATCGAGTGGTTCGAGAAGAACCTGATCAGCACCGTGCCCTGGCAGCACGCCGGCGCGGGCCGTCGCGTGTATCCCGGCTTCGTCCAGCTGTCGGCCTTCATCAGCATGAACCGCGAGCGCCACGAGAACGCGTTCAAGGACTACTACCGCCAGTTGCTGGAGGGCGACTTCGACCGCGCCGACGTCACCCGCATCTTCTACGAGGAGTACCTGGCCGTGGCCGACCTCGCGGCCGACTTCTACCTGGAAACCGTCGCCAAGGTGTTCCAGGAGTTCGCGCTGCCGCAAGGCCTGTTGACGTTCCGTGGCCGCAAGATCGATCCGGCCGCGATCCGCAAGACGGCACTCATCACGATCGAAGGCGAGCGCGACGACATCTGCGCCATCGGCCAGACGCTCGCCGCGCAGGATCTCGCGACCGGCCTGCGGCCCTACATGCGCACGCACTACGTGCAGGCCAACGTGGGCCACTACGGCGTGTTCAGCGGCAAGCGCTGGCAGACGCAGATCTATCCGATCGTGCGCGACGTGATCGGCATCTCCAACTAGAAAACGACGCCCGCGCGCAGGATCACGTTCGCGTACGGCGAGAACTCGCCCGTGCGCACGATCGCGCGCGCGCCGCGCGTGGCCGCCTTGAACTGTTCGTGCGACAGCGTCGCGACGGACGTGAAGCCCAGCTGGCGCAGCAGCTCCGCGTGGACGGCCGGGCTGGCCGGCGCGAGCTCGTCGGCGATCACGGCGCTTTCCACCTGCATCTCGCTCAGCACCGCGGCCAGCACGTCCTGCAGGCGCGGCACGTTGGCCGTGACGGCCAGGTCGATGCGGCGCGGGCCGTCGGGAATCGGCAGGCCGGCGTCGGCGATCACCAGCAGGTCGCCGTGGCCCAGGCGGGCGATGACGTCGGAGAGTTCGGCGTGCAGCAGCGGCGTGCGTTTCATGGGGCGACGTTCAGGACTCGGTGGGTGGAGCGAGCTGGCGGCGATACGGGATCGAGGTCTGCGCGCCGCGGCGCGTGACGCACAGCGCGCTGGCGGCCTGCCCCAGCGCGACGGCGTCGTCCAGCGACTGGCCTTCGCACAGCGCGGTGGCCAGCGCGCCGATGAAGGTGTCGCCGGCGGCGGTGGTGTCGACGGCCTTGACCTTCTTCGCCGGCGCATGGCGTGCGCCGCCGCCATCGACGACGACGACGCCTTGCGCGCCGAGCGTCACCAGCACGCGATCGGGCCCGCGTGCGCGCAGCAGCGCGCCGGCCTCGGCGGCGGAGTTCGGATCGGTCACGTCCAGGCCCGCGTAGGCGGTGGCCTCGTTCTCGTTGAGCACGAGGATGTCGATCTGCGCCCACATCGAGTCGGGCAAGGGCGTGGCCGGCGCCGGGTTCAGCAGCACGGGCACGTGGGCGGCGAAGGCGCGGGCCATGGCGGCCTGCACGGCGGGTATCGGCACCTCGAGCTGCACGATCAGCATGCCGGCCATGGCGATCATCGTGTTGGCGCGCGTGACGCTCGCCGGGTCGAGCAGCCCGTTGGCGCCGGGCGAAAGCACGATGCGGTTCTGGCCGTCGTCCTCGACCCAGATCGACGCGACGCCGGTGTGCGTCGATGCGAGGCCCCGGACTTCGCGGGCATCGATGCCGTCGGCGGCCAGGCCGGCCTTGAGCACGTCGCCGTTCGGATCGATGCCGACGCGGCCGACCATGATCACGTTGGCGCCCATGCGCGCGCATGCGACGGCCTGGTTGGCGCCCTTGCCGCCCGGCAGCAGCGCGAAGTCGAGGGCGGGTACGGTCTCGCCGCCGATCGGCGCACGTGCCATGCGCATGATCATGTCCATGTTGAGGCTGCCGACAACGACGATGGAGGAGGTCACGTGCGGGCCCTCATGGCGAACTCGGGAAAATCGATCATGTCACGTCAAGCTTGCGGGGGAGCGGTGGATGCACGCAGGTGCAGTTCGGGTTGGAGGATCGCGCGGCGCGGCGCGGTGCGGCCGTCGCGCAGGCGCTCCAGCAGCAGGCCGGCGGCGCCGGTGCCGATGGCTTCCTTGGGTTGGGCGACGGTGGTCAGCGGCGGCGAGGTGTAGGCGGCCAGCTCGATGTCGTCGAAGCCGACGATGGACAGCTGGCGCGGCACGTCGACGCCGGCCTCGTGGGCCGCATGCAGCGCGCCGATGGCCATCATGTCGTTGCAGACGAAGACGGCCGTCGGCGGCTGCGCCGAGCGCAGCAGCTGCTGCATCGCCACGGCGCCGCTTTGCGGGCCGAAGTCGCCGCGCACGATCTCGTCCGCGCGCGGCGTGACGCCCGCGCGTTCCAGCGCGCGCCGCCAGCCGGCCTCGCGCTGCTGGCTGGGGCGCAGGTCGGCCGGGCCGACGATGCAGGCGACGCGGGCGTGGCCCGTGGCCAGCAGGTGCACCGTGGCCATCTCGCCGCCGGCGGCGTGATCGACCTCGATCAGGTCGACGGCGATGGATTCGATCTCGCGGTCGACGAGCACGAGCGGCAGGCGCAGGTCCTTGCAGCAGGCGACGATGTCGTCGTCGTCGCCCGAGGCCACCAGCACGATGCCGTCGACGCGGCGCTCGGCGAGTACGCGCAGGTGATCGGTCTGGCGCTGTGCGTCGTCGTTCGAGTTGCACAGCAGCAGGCTGTAGCCGGCGCCGTAGCAATGATGCTCGACGCCGCGGATGATCTCGGCGAAGTACGGGTTGGAGTTGTTGGGCACCAGCATGCCCAGCGTGCGCGTGGTGTTGTGCTTGAGGCCGCGCGCGACCTCGCTGGGCACGTAGCCGAGCGCGTGCGCGGCCTCGTGCACCTTGGCCTTGGCGGCCTCGCTGACGAAGCGCGTGGCGTTGAGCGTGTGCGAGACGGTGGTGACGGAGACGCCGGCGCGCGCCGCCACGTCGCGGATGCTGGCGCGGCCGGTCGCGAGCGCGGCGTGGCCGCGGGGAGTGTCCTTGGTCATGCCTTCTTCTTTCGCCGTTCGCGCAGCGTGTCCAGCACGACGGCAATGATGATCACGCAGCCGGTGATGATGCGCTTCGTGGGCTCGCTGGCGCCGATCTGCGCGAGGCCCGCCTCGAGCACGGAGATCACCAGCACGCCGAAGAAGGTGCTGGCCACCGAACCGCGGCCACCCATCAGGCTGGTGCCGCCGATGACCACCGACGCGATCACGACCAGCTCGGCACCGGTGCCCGCGTTCGGGTCGGCCGCCTCCAGCCGCGACGACAGGAACACGCCGCCGAGGCCCGCCAGCAGGCCGGCGATCGCGAACACGGCGATCTTGATCGGCCGCGGATCGACGCCGGCCAGCCGCATCGCCTCCTCGTTGGTGCCGATGCCGATCATGCTGCGGCCGAACACCGTGCGCGTGAGCACCACCTGTGCCAGCGCGACGATCGCGATCGCGATGAAGAACGCCGGCGACAGCCCGGCCGCCACCGGCTTGCCGAGCCAGTCGATCCTGCTGCCGATGTATTGCGTGCGCGAGTCGGTGGCGATGTAGGCGGCGCCGCGTGCCACCTCGAGCATGCCCAGCGTGACGATGAACGACGGCAGCCGCCAGGCCACCGTCACCGCGCCGTTGATGGCGCCCACCACCACGCCGGTCGCCATCGCCAGCAGCGTGGCGGGCAGCAGCGACCAGTGCCATTGCAGCATCGCGATGCCGGCCACGGCGGCGGCCAGCGCCATCACCGAGCCGACCGAGAGATCGATGCCCGCGATGATCAGAACGAAGGTCATGCCCACCGCGGTCACGGCGACGGCGGGGATGTCGTTGGCGATCGTGACGAAGGTGTCGGCCGTGAAGAAGTATTCGCTCTGCCAGCTGAAGAAGCCGATCATCAGCGCGAGCGCCACCAGCAGGCCGGCGACGGTGCCGATCGCGCTGGTGAACGCGGCGCGGGTGGTCAGGGGGGTGGACGGGCTCATGCGGGTTGTTCTCGGGAGTCTTGTTTCTCGGCGGCGGCGTAGGCGCTGAACGCAGCCTCCAGCAGCAGTTGTTCCGTCCACTCGCCGCGTTCGAGGACGCGCACGAGCCGGCCGGCGCTCATCACGCCGATGCGGTCGCATACGGACATCAGCTCGCGCAGGTCCGACGACACCATCAGCAGCGCCTTGCCGTCCGCGGCGAGCCGGTCCATCTGCGCGTAGATGTCGGCGCGGGCGCCGATGTCGACGCCGCGCGTGGGCTCGTCGAGCAGCAGCACCTCGCAGTCGCGGTGCAGCCAGCGCGCGAACACGACCTTCTGCTGGTTGCCGCCCGACAGCTGGTCGACCGGCTGCTCGATCGAGTCGCTGCGCACGCGCAGCAGCGCGCGCAGGCGATCCACGTCGCGGCGTTCGACGTCGCCCTGCAGCCAGCCGCCGCGCGAGACCGCGCGCAGGTTGGCCAGCGTCGTGTTGACGCGGATCGACTGCGGCAGCAGCAGGCCCTGCGACTTGCGGTCCTCGGTGACGAAGCCGATGCCGGCGCGCACCGCCTGCACCGGCGTGGCGATGTTCGCGGGCGTCGTGGCATCGGCCAGCAGCACGTCGCCGCCGTCCTTGCGGTCGGCGCCGTGGATCAGGCGCAGCAGCTCGGTGCGGCCCGAGCCCACCAGGCCGGCCAGGCCCAGCACCTCGCCGGCGTGCAGGTCGAACGAGACGTCGCGCACGACCGCGCCACGCGAGAGTCCGCGCACGGCGAGCGCGCGTTGCCCGCGCGGGCGCACGTCGCGAGCCAGGCCCTCGTGCACGTCGCGGCCCACCATGCTGCGCACGATGTCGGCCTGCGTCAGCGTGCGCATGGCGCGCGTGTCGATGTGGCGACCGTCGCGCAGCACCATCACGCGATCGGCCACCTGCTGCAGCTCGTCGAGCCGGTGCGAGATGTAGACGATGGCCACGCCGCGCGCCTTCAGCAGCTCGATCTGGCGGAACAGGTGCGCGATCTCGCGCGAGGTCAGCGTGGCGGTGGGCTCGTCCAGGATCAGCAGGCGGCATTCGCCGACCAGGCTGCGCGCGATCTCCACCATCTGCTGGTAGCCGACGCCCAGCGCGCTGACGGGCAGGCGCGGGTCGATGTCCTGCAGGCCGATCAACGCCATCTGCTGCGCGGCGGCCGCGTTCAGCGCGTCGCCGCGGATGAAGCCGAAGCGGTTCGGCAGGCGGCCCAGCAGCAGGTTCTCGGCGACGCTGAGCGTGGGCACGAGGCTCAGCTCCTGCATCACCATGCGCACGCCCAGGCGCTCGGCGTCCTGGCGCGACGCGGGTGCGAACGGCGCGCCGGCGAGCGTCAGCGTGCCGCCGGTCGGCTGCACCAGGCCCGCGACGATCTTCGACAGCGTGCTCTTGCCGGCGCCGTTCTCGCCGGTGAGTGCGAGCACTTCACCGGCGTGCAGTTCGAAGTCCACGCCGGCGAGCACCGGCGTGGCGTAGGTCTTGCCGATGCCGCGGCCCTGCAGCAGCACGGGCAGCGGCGCGGCCCCCGCGGTGCCCGGAGCCGGCGACAGCGGCGCGATCACTTCGTGATCAGCGTGACGGTGGTTTCGACCACGGGCGCCAGATCCTTTTGCGCCTTCTTGTCCTTGATGGCCCGCAGCGCGGTCTCGATGCCGAACACGGCCTGCTTGGCGCCGTACTGATCCACCGTCGCCAGCACGCGGCCGTCGGCCAGCATCGGCTTGATGGCGGTGATGTTGTCGTAGCCGACGACCAGCACCTTGCCCGTCTTGCCCGCGCTCTTGATCGCGGCGACGGCGCCGAGCGCCATGTTGTCGTTGCCGGCCAGCAGCGCGCGCAGGTCCGGATGCTCGCGCAGCATCGCGGCCGCCACGGCGTTGGCCTTGTCCATCTCCCACTGGCCCGACTGCACGCTGACGACGTTGGCGCCGACGGCCTTCATCGCGTCCTGGAAGCCGGCGGTGCGCTGCTGCGCGTTGAACGTGGTGGACACGCCTTCGAGGATGCCCACCTTGTCGCCCGACTTCAGCTGCTTGCCGAGGTAGTCGCCCGCCAGCTTCGCGCCGGCGCGGTTGTCCGGGCCGACGAACGGCACGACCAAGTTCTTCTCCTTGAGCGCGTCGGCGTCGAGCTTGTTGTCGATGTTGACGACGATCACGCCCTTGGCCGCGGCCTCGGCCAGCACCGGCACCAGCGCCTTCGAGTCGGCCGGCGCGATGACGATCGCGTCGACGTGCTCAACCAGCATCTGCTGCACGATCTTGATCTGCGCGGCGGTGTCGGTCTCGTCCTTGATGCCGTTGGTGATCAGCGTGTAGTTGGCGGCGTGCGCCTTCTGGTCGGCCTTGGCGCCTTCCTGCATCGTCTGGAAGAACTCGTTGGCGAGCGACTTCATCACCAGCGCGACGCGCGGCTTGGCGTCGGCGGCGAGTGCGAACTGCGGCAGCAGCACGAGGGCGGCGGCGCCGGCGAGTGCGTGAAGGGCCAGGCGGCGGGTCGTACGGATCATGGGGATGTCTCCTGCGAGTTGAGGCCGCGCCGGCGTCATTGCTGCCGTGCTGTCGGGCCGGATAGAGCCACGTGAACTCGTCGCGCAAACGTTTGCGCAAACGATTGCGCGAACTTTACGCGGACGACCGCGCACCTGGCAAGTGCGTTTTGATGCGGGTTTTCGCGAATGAGCGCGCACCAAAATGACCTTGGCACCGTTGTGGGACGTCGATTTCGTTGCAGGTACGCGACGTTTTGGGCAAGGAAAAAAGTGATTGTCAATTGGGTGTCACACCTGATGAGCACCATGACGAGGCCGGTCAAACGACGCAAAGCTCAATAAATTCATAAGCTTAGCGATTCATTGGCGAACCTGAGCGCTGGCTGTAGATGCTCGACGATTCGACAATCCGTGTCGGTCGACTCGCAGTCGGCCCGCCAGAACAAGTTCAAATGCCGGCCGAGGCCGGGCTCGCCCCTCTCTTTTTCTCAGCTTTTCGAAAGAACACCATGAAATTCACCCTTGGCGCCATCGCCCTGGCTCTGGCCGCTCCGGCCGCTTTCGCACAATCCAGCGTCACCCTCTACGGTGTCGTCGACCTCGGCGGCCAATATCTGTCCGGTCACTCGAAGGACGTGCAGGTCATCTCCGGCGGCCAGGCGGGCAGCCGCATCGGCTTCAAGGGCAGCGAAGACCTCGGCTCGGGCTACTTCGCCGACTTCGTGCTCGAAGGCGGCATCAACGTCGACACCGGCGGTTCCGCGCAAGGCGGCCAGCTGTTCGGCCGCCAGGCCTTCGGCGCCCTGCGCACCCCGTTCGGTACCGCCAGCGCGGGCCGCCAGTACAGCAGCATCTACACGCAGACGGGCGACTTCAGCGAGTTCAGCAACGTCAGCGTGGGCGCCACGACCGCGATCATCGGCGGCTTCGCCGGCGGCTACGAGCCGATCCGCGGCAGCGCCAACAGCGCGACGACGTCGACGGCCACCGGTTCGGAGCTGAACGGCAGCCCGGCCCGCGTGAACAACTCGTTCCGCTACACCACGCCGTCGTTCGAAGGCGTGAAGGCCAGCTTCCTGTACGGTGCCGGCGAAGTCACCGGCGACACGTCCGGCACGCGCCTGTTCGACTACTCGGTGCGCTACACCAACTACGGCCTGGACGCGCTCGTGTCCTACGTCAGCGACAAGGCTGGCAACGGCACCGCGGTCGCCAATTCGAAGACCGATGTCGGCATCATCACCGTGAGCGCGGCCTACACGATCGGCGCCTTCAAGGTCGAAGGCGGCTACCTGGGATTGAACGACAAGCGCCCGGCCAACCAGGACGGCAAGGGCTACTGGGTCGGCGGCGACTACAAGTTCGGCCAGAACGTGGTTCGCGCCCAGTGGGTGCAGAACAATCCGAACAAGAACAACGTCACGCTCGGCAAGACCAACGCCATCGGCGTCGGCTACGAGTTCGACTTCTCCAAGCGCACGGACCTGTACACCTCGTTCACGCGCTTCCAGAACGGCGCCAGCAGCAACGGCGCGTTCGCGGGTCGCATCGGCTCCTCGGTGCCGGCCGGTCTGACGACCGCGACCGACCGCTCGGTCAGCGAGTTCGTCCTGGGCGTGCGCCACTCGTTCTAAGCAACAAGAAAGAGACGGCCTGTTCGGGCAGGCCGCAGAGAGCATTTCGCCCGCCACGGCTTCGCCGCGGCGGGCGCTTTTCATTCCGGCGTGCTCAGACTCCGGCGGCGGAGATTTCGGCGGCCGCATGCGCGAGCCACATCTTCAGCCGCTGGCGCTCCAGCAGCCCCAGCTTCGGGCCTTCGTTGCTGGCCATCGTGCGCGCGGCCCAGAAGCTGCTGTTGGCGACGTCGATCTTGCGCAGCACCGCGTCCTGCAGGTGCCTCAGGCGCACCACGCGGGCGCCGAGCGCCTTGGCGCGTTCGAACTGGCCCGAGCGCTCGAGATTGCCGAAGTCGTCGCCGCGCAGCTCGTTGAGCACCAGCACGTATTGCAGGCGTTCCTCGAAGCGGTCGATCAGCCGCTCGAGCAGGTCGACGGAGTCGCGGCCCGCGTCCATCACGTGCCAGTAGTGGATCTGCACGCCCGCCTCGGCGGCCAGCTCCAGCACGCCCGACTCGTCCATCCAGCGCACCAGCGGATCGTGCGTCTGCGCGGCCAGGTCCACCAGCACGCGCTGGCCGGGATGCTCGATGGCGCTCTCGACGATGGCGTCCAGCGCCTCGAAGCGGTCGACCAGCACCGGCGACGCGTAGTCCTTGTAGAAGCGCATCAAGGCGCCGTGCGAGCGGTCGGTGTCGAAGCCGGTGAACGCGAGGTTGTGGTCGATGAAGTGCTGGGCCAGCAGCCGGGCGACCACGGACTTGCCGACGCCGCCCTTCTCGCCACCGATCAGGTGGATCATCGATTCCACCGGCGCCGCGGCGGGCGCGACGCTGACGGCTTGCGTGAGGACGGGGACGGATTCGAACGAGTCGGTGTTGCTCACGGTGCGGGCGGCCGCGCGCGAGCGTGGCATCAAGGGTGGGTGCGATCCAGTGTACGCACGTGCGGTGTCGTGTGGGCCGACACCGCAGCGCGGCCAAGGGGCTTCGCGCGCCGGTTCAGGCCTGCGCGAGCTCGTAGGTGGTGACCTCGAAGCGCTTGAGCGTGTTCTGGCCGAAGGCCATCGTGATCGACACGTCGCTGGCGTCGCGGCCGCGCGCCATCACGATGCGTCCGATGCGCGGCGTGTTGTGGCGGGCGTCGAAGGTGTGCCAGCGGTCGCCGAGAAACACCTCGAACCAGGCGCTGAAGTCCATCGGATACGGCACCGGCGGGATGCCGATGTCGCCGAGATAGCCGGTGCAGTAGCGGGCCGGGATGTTCATGCAGCGGCACAGCGTGATCGCCAGGTGGGTGAAGTCGCGGCAGACCCCGGTCTTCTCGCGAAAGGCGTCGAGCGCGGTGCGCGTGGCGCGCGCGAGCAGGTAGTCGAAGCGCAGCTGGTTGTGCACGAAATCGCAGATCGCCTGCACGCGGCCCCAGCCCATGGGCGTCTGGCCGAACTGGTTCCAGGCGAACTGCATCAGCTCGCTGTCGACTTCGCAGTAGCGGCTGGCGAGCAGGAACTGCAGCGTGCTGACGGGCAGCTCGCAGGGGTCATGCTGCCAGGCGTCCCAGGCGGCGGGGTCGGGCAGGCCGGAGTCGGCCACCACGGCGTCGTTCGTGAAGCGCACGGACTCGACACCGGCAGGCATGTTGATGCGGCCGCAGTGGTTGCCGAAGTAGTCGATGAAGTTGTCCACCTCCACCGGGGGCGAGACGTGGAAGTTCTCGGGCGCCTGCAGGTCGGCCTGGCGCGACGGATGCACGTGCAGCAGGTAGATCAGCGCCATGGGCGTGGTGACGCCGAGTTCGATGTCGTAGCCGATCTTGATGAGCATGTGTCCCGCCGGTGAAAGTCGCGGCAGTCACAGTGAGCGGCCGGTATGTCTGCATGGTCGTCGATAGTCGCTCGCGTGTCAGTCGGTATCGCGCTCATGCCGGTGTCGGCCGGCGCTTACAGCCGCTGCAAGACGGTGCGCCCCTGCGGTTTCAACCCACGTTGGTGCGGTTCTGGTCCAGATACGGCGGCCGCTCGCCGATGTCGAAGGGCGCCGGCGACGACAGGCTGGCGATCCCGACGCTGGCGACCTGGGCATCCTGGCTCGACTTCACGCCGGAGACACCCACCGCGCCGATCACCTGCCCGTCGATGACGATGGGCACGCCACCCTCGAGCATCCCCGTCAACGGCGCCGACAGGAACGACACGCGTCCGCCGTTGATCATCTCCTCGTAGGCGGCCGAGGGCCGGCGTCCCATGGCGGCCGTGCGCGCCTTCTCCGTGGCGATGTAGGCCGACACGGGCGCGGCCCCGTCCAGGCGTTCGAGGGCCAGCGGATGGCCGCCGTCGTCGACGATGGCGATCGTCACGGCCCAGTGGTTGGCCTGCGCCTCGGCGCGGGCATGGTCGAGGATTCGGGCGACGTCGTCGCGCGTGAGGACGGACTTCTGCTTCATGAATGGCTGCTCCTGGTGCCGCACGGTTGTATCAGCGATGCAAGGCCCGCGCCAGCCGCGGTCATTTTTCGTGCGGAGTCACGCAAACGTCACGCCGTTGTCGCGCCACCATCATGCGCCGCGCGCACGATGACGAGCCATGGATCGCCATGCCCACCCCCTCGTCCCGCCGACCGAAGACCAACGGCCGCGCGATGGCGCGTCGATGCGTGTGCGCACGGTCTGGATCTCCGACCTCCACCTGGGCACGCCCGGCTGCCGCGCCGACGCGTTGCTGGACTTCCTCAAGCAGGTCGATTGCGACCAGCTGTTCCTGGTCGGCGACATCATCGACGGCTGGCAGCTGCGCCGTTCCTGGTACTGGCCGCAGGCGCACAACGACGTGATCCAGAAGCTGCTGCGCAAGGCGCGCAAGGGCACGCGCGTGATCTTCGTGCCGGGCAACCACGACGAGTTCGCGCGCAAGTACGTCGAGCACGAGTTCGGCGGGGTCGAGGTGGTGCACGAGTGGATGCACGAGACGGCCGACGGCCGCCGGATGTGGGTGACGCACGGCGACCTGTTCGACGGCGTGATCCAGTGCGCCAAGTGGCTGGCCTATGTCGGCGACTCGCTCTACACGTTCATCCTGAAGCTCAACAAGCATTTCAACTCGATGCGCGCGCGCATGGGCCTGCCGTACTGGAGCCTGTCGAAGTACCTGAAGCAGAAGGTCAAGCGCGCGGTGAGCTACATCGGCGACTTCGAGGTGGCCGTGGCGCGCGAGGCGCGGCGGCGCGGTGCCGACGGCGTGATCTGCGGCCACATCCATCACGCCGAGATGCGCATGATCGACGGCGTGCTGTATTGCAACGACGGCGACTGGGTGGAGAGCCTGACGGCGTTGGTCGAGCATCCGGACGGCCGCCTCGAGATCCTCGACTGGTCCACGCGCGACCACCGCGGCAAGCCCGCGACGCGCGAAGACGAGGAACTGCTGCAGCCGGGCGTGCGTCAGCCGGAGCTGGCGGTGTTGTCCGAGGTCATGTCGGGGCGTTGAGCAGGCGCCCGGCGGTCGCCGGGTGCACGATGGTCGGCAACGCATCGACGAACTGGCGCGTGGCCGCCGCCCAGCTGAAGGTCATCGCGTGCGCACGCGCGCCGTCACGCGGGAGCGCGAGCGCGGCCAGGCAGGCGCGGCACAGATCGGTGTCCAGCACCCCGCCTGCCGACGTGCCGACGACGTCGATCGGCCCGGCCACCGGAAACGCGGCCACCGGCGTGCCGCTGGCCATGGCCTCGATCAGCACCAGGCCGAACGTGTCGGTGACGCTGGTGAACACCTTCACGTCGGCGCTGCGGAACACGCGCGCCAGCGCCTCGCCCTGCAGCGCGCCGAACCAGCGCGCCTGCGGATACGCCGCTTGCAGCCGCGCACGCTCCGGGCCGTCGCCGACGACCCATTTCTCGCCGGGCAGCTCGAGCTTGAGGAACTCGTCGACCTGCTTCTCGACCGCGATGCGGCCCACGTGCAGGAACACCGGGGCGCTGCCGCGCGGCTCGCGCGGGCCGTCCGGATTGAACAGGGTGGTGTCGACGCCGCGCGACCACACGCGCGGCGCCGCGAAACCGTGGGCGAACAGGTCGTCGACGATGGCCGGCGTGGCCGCCAGGGTCGCCGTGCCCGCGTCGTGGAAGCGGCGCAGGAAGGCGTAGCTCCAGGCGAGCGGAACGGGCAGGCGGGCGCGCAGGTACTCCGGAAAGCGCGTGTGGTACGCCGTCGTGAACGGCCAGCCGCGCTCGCGGGCGACGGCGCGCGCATGGATGCCCAGCGGGCCTTCCGTGGCGATGTGCAACGCGTCCGGCGCCATCGCCAGCATCCGGCGCCGCACCTGGCGGCGGCTGACCAGCGCCAGCCGGATCTCGGCGTAGCCGGGGCAGGGAATCGAACGGAACAGGTCCGGCGACAGGATCTCGACATCGTGCCCCAGCGCCAGCAGTTCCCGCACCGTCATCTGCAGGGTGCGCACGACGCCGTTGATCTGCGGCGTCCAGGCGTCGGTGACGATGAGGATCTTCATGCAGGTCTCCCGGGACGGCACGTGTGGCTGCCGCGCAGAGTAAGACAGTTGCATGAATCGCTCATGACAGCCCGGCGTCGTGACAGGCGCCGCGGCTTGCGCGCAGAATGGGCCGCTCCGTTGTCGCGACCCGAGGCCACCATGAGCAAGCGCTGCACGCACACCCATTTGATCGCCACCGTCACGCCGAGCGCGCTCGGCTGCGAGGAGTGCCTGAAGACCGGTGACGAGTGGGTGCACCTGAGGTTGTGCCGCATCTGCGGTCACGTGGGCTGCTGCGACGATTCCCCGAACCGTCACGCGACCAAGCACTTCCACGCGACGGCACATCCGATCATCGAAGGCTACGACCCGCCGGAAGGCTGGGGCTGGTGCTTCGTCGACAAGCTGATGCTCGACCTGGGCGGCGACACGACGCCGCAAAGAGGTCCGATCCCGCGCTTCTACGAAGACTGATCGTCGGCGACGACGACGGGCACGCCTGCGGCCTCGCCTTCGGCCCACGGCTCGTCGATCAGCAGCGCGTGCACCTGCGACCACTGCGCCACGTGGAACGGCGCGGTGTTGCCCAGCTTCGAGTGGTCGCCGAGGATCAGCGTGCGGCGGGCGCAGGCGATCATCGCGCGCTTGAGCGCGGCATCGGCCTCGTCGGGCGCGCTGACGCCCAGCGTCGCATCGATCGCGCAGGCGCCCGGCACGGCCCAGTCGGCGCGGCAGTTGGCCAGCATCGCGACGGCGGCGGGACCCCACAGCGCGCGGTTCTCGTGCTGCCAGGTGCCGCCGGTCAACGCGATCTGCACCTGCGTGTCGCCGGCGAAGATCGCCGCGACGTCCAGCGAGCTGGTGATCACGGTCAGCGGGCGCACCGTCAGCGCACGCGCCATCGCCAGCGGCGTGGAGCCGGCGTCCAGCACCACCGTCTGGCCGGGCTCGACGAGCGCCGCCGCGGCGCGTCCGACGGCCGCCTTCGCGTCCGCCAGCACGGCGGCGCGGGCGCCCAGTCCCAGGCGTTGCGTGTCCAGCGTCACGGCGCCGCCATGGGTGCGTTGCAACAGGCCCTGGCCCTGCAGCGCCAGCAGGTCGCGGCGGACGGTGTGCTCGGAAACCTGCAGGATTCGAGCAAGTTCAAGCACTTCCACGCGGCCCTGCGCGCGCAGCATCTCTTCGATGCGGCGTTGGCGCTCGGCGGTGAAGCGAGGGGATTGCGCGTCAGTGTTCAAGGCGGTTCCAGGGGCGGCCGACAGGCCGCGTGACTGATCGCATTGTAGGGATGAATGCGCACCCGTTGTGCTCGAATATGCTCGAAACTGCTTGACTGTGGCGATTTGGCCGCTACGATGCGTCCATGACCGCTTCAACGCTGCCTCTTCTTCCGATCTCGAGGGCGGCCATCGCGCGTGCGCGCTGGGGCGTCGGCCTGGTGTTCTTCGTCAACGGCGCCGCCTTCGCGTCCTGGGTTTCGCGCATCCCCGCCTTGCGTGCGGGCCTGGCGCTCAGCGATGGGGCGCTCGGCAGCGTGCTGTTCGCGATGTCGTGCGGCGTGTTGCTGTCGTTTCCGCTGGCTGGTCGCGGCGCCCAGTTGCTCGGCGCGCGCCAGCTCGCCTTGCTGGCCGGTGTCGTGCTGCTGCTGATGTTGCCGATGCCGTTCCTGATCGGCATCGTGCCGTCGCTGGTGCTCGTGATGCTGGAGATGGGCGCCGCGCTCGGCACCATGCAGGTGGCGATGAACGTGCTCGCCGTGGACGTGCAGGCCCGCGTGCCGCGGCCCATCATGTCGTCGCTGCACGGCGCGTGGAGCGCGGGCGGCCTGGTGGGCGCCGGCCTGGGCAGCGCGGCCGCGCACGCAGGCTTGCCGCCGCTGCTCCACCTGATCGCGGTCGCGGTGGCGCTTGCCGGCGTGCTGTTGCTGGCGCTGATGTTGCTGCTGCGCACCCGCCTGCCCGCGCGTTCGAGCGCGGTGCCTGCCGCCGTGCGGCCGTCAATGAGCTTCAAGCGCCGCGGGCCGCGTGTCGACCGCGTGCTGCTGGGATTGGGCGTGATCTGCTTTTGCGCCTTCCTCACCGAAGGCGCGCTGGCCGACTGGAGCGCCGTGTGGCTGCACGACAAGGCGCAGGCCAGCGAATCGATGGCCGCCCTCGGCTACGCCGTGTTCGCCGGCGCGATGACCACGATGCGCATGGTGGGCGACCGCCTGCTAGAACTCTTCGGCAGCGTGCGGCTGCTGCGGCTGTTCACCGCGCTCGGCGCCGTGGCGCTCGCGGGCGCGCTGCTGCTGGCGCGTGTGGACACCGCGATGATCGCCTTCGTGTTGCTGGGCCTGGGCATGGCGACGGTCGTGCCGACCGCGTTCGCCGCCGCGGGCCGGCGCGCCGACGCGCTCGCGGGCGGCGCTGCGGACGACGCCCCCGCCGCGCGCGCCGTCGCGCTGTTGTCGGGCTTCGGCTATTCGGGCCTGCTGATCGGGCCGCCGTTGATCGGCTGGCTCGCGCAGGCCAGCAGCCTCACGTGGGCGCTCGGCCTGCTGGTGCTGCTGGTTGCCGCCGTCGCCGCGCTGGTGCCGCTGCTCGACGAGCGTGCAGCGCGCATCGCCGCGGGCAAGGTGGCGCGCGCCGTCTAGGGCCTGCTCACACTAATAACGTGCCCGCGTGACCCATCAGAAAGCCCGCCTTCAAGGCGCGAGCGCGCAGGCGTGGTGGGCCCACTCCAAGCG
>FTIR01002252.1_pt2 | contig 39111 bp, 40 predicted proteins | sample 1658041 | NCBI WGS metagenome assembly FTIR01 (sample SAMEA3914793, study PRJEB12502) | metagenome | biome: forest; material: soil | place: Canada | collected 2011-07-03 | depth 0.3 m | reverse complement strand
CACATGGGCATCCTGATGGCCGTCAACATGGAGGTGGGCATGTGCCACCCGCCGGTGGGGCTGAACCTGTACGTGGCCTCGGGCATCACCAAGATGGGCATCTCGGAGCTGACGGTGGCCGTCTGGCCGTGGCTGCTCACGATGATCGGCTTCCTGATCCTGGTCACCTACTGGCCCACGCTGTCGCTGTGGCTGCCGCATCTGATCATGCATTGACGTTCGAGACCCCGACGATCGAAAGTTTTCGTCTTTCACACTTCGACCGCCGAGGCCCTCGGCATCCCGTCGAAACAAGGAGTTTGAAATGGACATGCCCGTGCACCAGCTATCGATGACGGTACTGATGACGCCAGACATGGCCAACTTCGCGGGCAATGTCCACGGCGGGACGATCCTGAAATTCCTGGATCAGGTGGCCTATGCGTGCGCGAGCCGATACGCAGGCCGCTACGTCGTCACGCTCTCCGTGGACCAGGTCATGTTCAGAGAGCCTATCCACGTGGGCGAGTTGGTGACCTTCCTGGCGGCTGTCAACCACACGGGAACCTCTTCGATGGAAATCGGCATCAAGGTATTGGCCGAGAACATCCGCACCCAGCACACACGGCACGCAAATAGTTGCTTCTTCACGATGGTTGCGGTCGACGACGACCGCAAACCCGTGGCTGTTCCGCCTCTGCGGCCGTCAACGGCGGATGAGCAGCGTCGCTTCTCGACCGCCGAGCTTCGCAAGCAACTGCGCCAGGAGTTCCGCGTTCGATTCGAGGCCATTCGGCAGGCGAGTCATCTCGGCAATCCGGAGCAGAGGCCTTGAGACACGCTGGGCGCAGTTGGTGGGAGACGAATGACATGACGCCACGACGAAGGCTGGAGGGCATTCCTTTGCGCACATCGCTTCATCCTGAACCCAAGAAACCCACCTACGAACTGCGGTTCGTTTCGCTCCGCCGCGAAGGCGCAACCATCGCGGTTCCCTGCGGTGAAAACGGCGTGGTTGATCTGGATCAACTCGAGGACGAAGCGCGAGATGCGTACCTCTACGCGCACATGCTGGTTGGACTCGAGTTTGCCAGGCCAACCGTGATTTGCGCTTGCGAACGACCAACATGATTCTGCAACTCGCGTGAACTCCAGTAGCCAAGAAGTGCAGCCAAGATCCGCGAAGGCGTTGCACGAGCACGGCGCGACAAGTCCCACCACATTTTCGAGCACACAAATGTCAGATCGAATTCAAGCCACTCTCATTCCCGGCGATGGCATCGGACCAGAAATTGTCGATGCCACGCTGGCCGTCCTCGATGCGCTGGGGGCGCCCTTCGAATGGGACCGCCGCGCTGCGGGCCTGGCCGGAGTCGCGGCTCACGGCGACCCATTGCCGTCAGTGACGCTGGACAGCATTCGAGGTACCCGGCTCGCCCTCAAAGGCCCGCTAGCGACGCCCTCTGGCGGAGGCTATCGCTCGTCCAACGTCCGGCTGCGAGAGGAATTCAAGCTCTACGCGAATCTGCGCCCGGCGCTCACGCTTGTTCCGGGCGGCCGCTTCGAGAACATCGACCTTGTTGTCGTGCGCGAGAACCTCGAAGGGCTCTACATCGGGCACGAACACTTCGTGCAGATCGATGACGATCCGCATGCAGTGGCGATGGCCACCGGCATCAACACCCGTGCTGGCAGCCGAAGGCTCCTCAAGTTCGCTTTCGAACAGGCAGTGGAGACCGGACGCAAGAAGGTAACGATCGTCCACAAGGCCAACATCATGAAGGCCCTGACTGGCATTTTTCTGGAGACCGCCCTCGAACTCTACGAACATCAGTACAAGGGGCGCTTCGAATTGGACACCGTCATCATCGACGCGTGCGCGATGAAGTTGGTGCTGGATCCGTGGCAATTCGACATGCTGGTCACGACGAATCTGTTTGGAGACATCCTGTCCGATCTCGTGGCAGGCCTGGTCGGCGGGCTGGGCATGGCACCTGGGGCGAACATCGGCGCCGATGCCGCCATTTTCGAGGCCGTCCACGGCTCCGCTCCGGACATCGCCGGCAAGGGAGTGGCAAATCCCGTCGCGCTGATGCTTGCCTCGGAAATGATGTTGAGGCACTGCAAATTGAACGACATGGCGTTGCGCCTGCGCCAGGCGCTGGTCGAGACGCTCAATGTCGACAAGGTCCGGACCGGAGACCTCGGCGGGAATGCCACGACATCGTCTTTTGCGCAGGCTGTGGTCGACCGCATCAAGAACAGCTGAACTCGCTTCGGCGCGTGCGACGCAATGGCCTCGAGTCGGCAAAGAGAAGTCAGTCAGCGCGCCTCTTTGGCCGCTCGGAAGTCGCCCTCATCTGGGCGACTCCTCGAATTCATTCACTGGGCAGCATGGCCCGGATTCTTTGGAACTCTCGTGATACGAAAGCTCGCCTTCTGGGGTTCATTGCTGCTCCTCGCGACACCGATCGCCCGCGCCGACATCCTGATAGGCCAGACGACGGGGCTGACGGGGAACTCCGCGATCAACGTGAGCGAATCCAATGCCGGCGCGAAGTTGTTCATCGACAACGTGAACGCGAACGGCGGAGTCAACGGACAGAAGATCACATTGATCTCGCTCGACGACAAAGGGGACGCCAAGCTCGCGGCCGCCAATGCACGCGCATTGATCGAGGAGCGCGGCGTCATCGGGCTGTTCATGGTGCGCGGCACGCCGCAGAACGAGGCGATATTGCCTCTGCTTGACAAGTTCGGCGTTCCGGAGGTCGCCCCATCGACAGGCGCGATGGTGCTGGCCCACCCGCTGAAGAAATACGTGTTCAACGTTCGAGGCACGTATCAATTGGAGGCTGAGCAGGCGATCCCGCGGCTCGCCTCCATGGGGATCAGTCGGATAGCAGTATTGAGGACGGCTGATTCCTTCGGCGCAGATACGGTCGTCGGCGTTGAGCGCGGCTTGGCGCAGAGTCATCTCAAGGCGGTACTGCTCGCTGATTTCGACAAGGCCAAGCCGGATTTCAAAGGTATCGTCCCCCAAGTGATCGCCAGCGAAGCGCAGGCCGTCGTCGTGTTGGGCACCGGGACAGCCGTCGTGAAGGCGACGCAGGCGTTACGTGCGGCGGGATCCAACGCGACCATAGTCACCCTTTCGAACAATGCCTCTGCGGGCTTCGTCCACGAGCTGGGCCCCTACGCGCGAGGTGTAGTCGTCACTCAGGTATTTCCCGGCGAGCATGACGCGATGATTCCCATGATTCGCGATGCTCGGGCGATGCTTCGTGCGCACGGACAGGACTCGCTGAGCCCAGCCATGATTGAAGGGTACGCCGCGGCCGAAGTGCTCGTCGAAGCGCTCCGCCGGTCCGGGAAGAAGCCGACCTCGAACAGCCTCTACGAAGCGCTCGAATCAATGTCGTCTTTCGATCTTGGCGGATTGAAGCTGCACTACTCTCCGGAGAGTCACTCGGGCCTCGTGTACGCGGATTTCAGCATCATCGACGGAGCGGGAAACTTTCGGCGTTGACTTGTTGGCGCCGACCGAAAACTGAGCCAGATGCTTCACCTACCCTGTTGCATTTTTTTTGCAGCGGGGTTCGACGAGTGATCACCATGGTGTTGGCACGGACGTCGGAGTGTGCCAATTTCCCGAGGTGTTCCGATCGCAGTGTGAGCCAGGCATTTCATGGCAGAAACCGTATGCCCATTGGGCAAGGACTCTGCAGGGGGCGGCTCATTGGCTCGTCGGCGCGGCGGCTCAAAACGAGGTCGGCGCCAACTGAACTGGACACGAGCATCCTTTGCTCCTAAGTCGATTTCAAGATGGGGTCGCCGGACGCATACGAATCGCCAGCCGCACAATGCAATTGACCGGTAGGCCGACGGCGCATGTCCGCGACGTAGCCGGGGCGGCACGGCAGGTGCGCCGCCCCGGCTACGTCGAAGTGCCGGATCCTTCGCGGAACTCACCCACGCGAATCCCGAGGCGACGCGCCTTGTCATAGAGCGTCGGCTTGGGGATGCCTAGCGCCATGGCCGCTGCACCGACATCGCCTCCATGTCGTCGCAATTCGTCCTTGATCATGATCCGTTCGATTTTCTCCATTCGCTCGGGAAGGCCTTCGACTGAAGGGCCGTCGGAAATTGCCGAGATCAGGCCGTCACCCAACAGGCCGAGCACAAAGCGGTCGGCGACGTTGCGCAGCTCGCGAACGTTGCCAGGCCAATCGTAGCCCACGAGGTCGGCCAGCTGCGTACTGGACAAGACGGGCGCGGTTCGCTGATAGCGTGTCGCCGCGCAGAGCGTGAAGTGCTCGAACAGAAGAGGAATATCTTCACGACGTGCCCTCAGAGGGGGTAGTTCGATGAAGGCGACGGCAATGCGGTAGTACAGATCGGCGCGAAATCTGTGGGCCACGCTCAGCGCGCGCAGGTCTTCCTTGCTGGCAGCGACGACGCGGGTGTCGATTTGGATCGCCTTGTGCGCACCGACACGCTCGATCACTCGCTCCTGAAGTGCGCGCAGGAATTTCACCTGGATGGCGATGGGCATGCTCTCGATTTCATCCAAGAACAACGTACCCCCGTTGGCATGCTCGAGCTTTCCGATTTGGGTTCGCGTCGCGCCGGTGAACGATCCGGCCTCATGTCCGAACAGCTCGCTTTCGGCCAGGTTCTCGGGCATGCCTCCGCAGTTCAAGGCAACGAAATTCATCGCGCTGCGGTTGCTTTGCGAATGCAGGCAACGTGCAACGACGTCCTTGCCCGTGCCCGTCTCTCCATAGATCATGACGTCCACCGACGTCGACGCCAAGGCACGCACGAGCTGGCGAACGCGTTCCATCGCCACCGATCTTCCGATAAGGGCGATTTCGACTCCGTCCCGGGCTTGCAATTGGTCGCGCAAGCGTGCCACCTGCAGTGTGAGCCGGCGCTTGTCAGCGGCACGGCGCACGACGGCCGTGAGGTGATCCGCGGAGAACGGTTTGGCAACGAAGTCGTAAGCGCCATCACGGATAGCCTGGACGGCCATCGCGATGTCTCCATGTCCGGTGACCAGGATCACGGGAAGATCCTTGTCCAAGGCCTGGATCTCCTGCAACCAGTCCAGTCCACTGATGCCGGGTAGCTTGACGTCCAGCAAGACCACCGCCGGCACATTCGGTCCAATCGACACGCGAGCCTCTTCGACACTTTCAAAGCAATCGACCGTGAACCCGGCGAGTTCCAGAGCCTGCCGGCTACCGATTCGAACGTCTTCGTCGTCTTCGACGAGGATGACGCGGACCTCCAGCATCTCATTCATCTGCGGCCTAGTCTTCGCCGACAGCTGCAGAGGGCAGATCGATGACGAAGCTGGCTCCGCCGGCCGGTTCATTTGTCGCATTGAGAGTTCCACCAAGCTCACGCACGATGTGCGCCGAGATGACCAGGCCTAATCCCAAACCCAACCCGGCGGGCTTGGTCGTCACGAAGGGTTCAAACAAGTGATGAAGAACGTCTGCGGCGATTCCTGGACCCGAGTCCTGGATAACGATGACGCAGCGTCCTTTCGTCCGGGTGGCTTCCATGCTGATCCAGCGCTCGTTTTCCAGCGCCACCGCGTCGATCCCGTTGCCGATCAAATTTACCAGTACCTGCTCGAGTCGGGACTGATCGGCAAGCACCCTCAGATCAGCCGGGGCAATGTCCGTCCGCAACTCGACACGGCCCTTTCGCAACCGATGCGAGAGCAGGAGAAGCGCACCATCGACAGCTCTTTGAAGGATCACCGGTGCCGGCGACTGCGTGGATTTGTGGGCAAATATCTTCAGCTGGCCGACGACCACGCCGAGCCGTTCCGTCACTTGCCCAATTCGCAACATATTGGCGCTTGCTTCGTCGGTGCGACCATGCTCTATCAAGACGCAAGCGTTGTCGGACAACGTTCGCAGGGCGGTGAGGGGCTGGTTGATCTCGTGGACCATGCCCGCCGCAAGTTGCCCTAGGATTGCCATCTTTCCAGCGTGAACAAGTTCATTCTGCGTCAGCGCGAGCTGCGAGTTTGCCTTCGTCAGTTCGGAAGTCCGCTCACTGACGCGCGATTCGAGTGCGTCGTGAGCTGCCTGCAGTAGCGCCTGGTTCGCGAGGCGATGGCGCAGCAGCCGTTGGCGCTGAGTCAAGGCGATCGCAGCCAACAAAAGCGCCAGTGCTGCAAGAGATGAGGCGATACCAACATTGCGGGCAGCGACCTTCGTGGCCCCGGTGTCTTCCAGCACGAGAAGGCGCCAGCGGGGACGGCCAAGTTCGCGGGTATCGACCAAGTATTGCGCGCCCCCGACGCGCACAAGGGATGCCTCGCGCGAGACTTGAAGCTCCATGGCCCAGTCGAGCGGAGCCAGTGTGGCCTTGCCGTACGGTCGAGCCATCGCGACGTCCCGCAGCTCCGCGCCCTCGAGGCTGCGGATCGGCCTGTACTTCCAGTGTGGCTGCGACGAAAGTATCGCCACCCCTCGCTGGTCGAGGACGAGGACGTCGCCCGGGAGTTTGCTCCATTCCCGTTCGGATTTCTCCAGACTGATCTTGACCACTGCGACGCCGATCGGCTTTCCATTCCTGTGCAAGGCATAGGACATGTAGTACCCGGCCACACCGCTCGTAATGCCAACGCCATAGAAGCGTCCCCAGCCGGAAGCGAGGGCGTCGCGCATGTAGGGGCGGAACGACAGGTCCATTCCCAACGGCGTCCCGGACTGATCCCAGTCGGAGGCGGCGAGACAGATCCCATTCAGATTCAGGACGTAGACCGTCGTCGAGCCCGCGGTCGCGTTGATGCTATGAAGGTATCGATTGACCTCGTCTCGCACGACGGCATCCGGCGCTTCGTCGAACAATCGCACGATGTTCGAATTCACCTCCAGCAGTGGCGGCAGGTAGTCGAAGCGCGCAAGTTCGCCATCGAGACTTGCGGCGATCACGTCCAGGCGATGATCGGCGACGTTCCTCAAGTCCTCGACGCTGGATCGAACGACCGTCGTGTAGGCGAAAACACCAGCCAATGCAACGAGGAGCACGGCCGTCGTCCACAAGGCGAATGCATGGACGGATCGGGGGCGCGCGGCACGTTCGTCCGACTTCCGGATGTCTGGCGCCGAGGGCTGAGCGAGCCGGACTTTGGACGACGACGTCATTGCCCGCCTGCAGTGGATGGAGTGTCGAGTTTTCTCCGCCGCACCGCGCATGGAAATTGTGGAGTTCCACACGTCGAACCCATGCACGGTGATGGCGGGGAAAGGGCCCTTCGCCTCAGAAGCTCCAGCGCAAGCCCGTGCCGACCTCGTTCATGCTGCCCGCACCGTGCGTGCTGGCCAGGACGTACCCGTCTTTCGTGTGGACGTCGTCGAAGGCAATGTAGACGTCGGTCTGTGCGTCGAACTTGTAGAACGCGGCGCCATAGAACGTCTGCCGCTTGCCGTTTGCCGCGGCCGTCACGCCGCTCGTATCCGCCGTGACGCTCAGAGTATTGCCACTGCCGCCGTATCCGGCATTCTTCAGGTCGATATCGTGGAATCCAAGGACATATCGCATTTTCCCGGTGGGGGTCAGAACGATCGAAGTCGAGAAGACGTGATCAATCCGACGGCCGACGGCGGCTTGGTCGACTTTGGCGTAGGCAATGCCGGCCTTCCATTGGATGAGCGAGCCGAACTGGTAGTTGCCGCCGAACGCGGCGATGTTGTGGGCCAGCTGCGACACGACGGCATGCGTGACCGCACCATTCAGGTTCCAGTCATCGCCGTTGAACGCGACGGCAAGGCTCTCGGTGCTGCCGTTGGAGAATTGCCCGGGAGCGGTAGCAGGACCGTTGCCGTTCTCGACGTATCCGAATGCATAGCTGGCCCCTGCGACCCACGGCCCCATCACCTTCTTCCAGACGATGCTACCGTCGTTGCGCGTGCCGTCGGCGCCGCCGCCGTAGAAGATCAGCTGCTGCATGTTGCTGTTGTTGCACCACCCGGCCTCGCTTGTGTCGACCTTGCTGGTGCCGAAGCCATCGCCCCAGGTCTGGATGAAGTCGCGGGCCAGCGTGTTCTGGCGACCGAAGGTAAGCTTGCCGATGCTGCCGCTTTCGACGCCTACCCATGCATCGCGATTGAACAGGACGTTGGGCGTATCCATGTTCCCCGTCGGTGACTCGAACTCGCTTTCCAACGTGGCGATGACCTTGGTGCCACTGTCCTTGTCGATGACGTGGGTGCCATGTAGGCCCCAGCGGTTGCCGCTCATCCAGGACACAACCATGCCGGTCTGGCGGCGGCCCGTGGCGTCCGCGTTGCTCTTGCTGGCGGCGGTCGCATCGATCTTGCCGTAGACCGACAGCACGGTATCCTTGTCGTTGATCAGATTCCAACCGGGCGCCTGTGCAATCGTCACCGAATTCGTGCTGGCGGTCGGCTCGACCGGGGCAGCCTTCCTGGCAGCCTCCAGTTGATTGAGGCGATCATTCATGATTTGAATCTGTGATCTCAAATCGGACACGTCATCGGCGTGAACCGGGAGTGAAATCGCCATGGCAGCGACAGCCGCGAGCGCAACAGGTGTAGAGCGGTATTTCATGGAGTCTCCTTCTATTTCGTGAATGAGCGAACGTCTTTGAAAGCGAGCGCTCTGATATGCAATTGACAGGCGACAAGATGCCTTCGCCAATTTCCCATTGAGAAGCTTTGGCGCGCACTCGCGCTCCCACGCGAATGCGCAGGAATAGTTCGGGGAATTCGAGATCGAAAGGGACTGCGCGTCGAGATTAATTCGGGGCAGATGGGGGTTAACTGCTCACGCCCATCCCAACACCCGGACAGGTCGTGGCTGTCCAGACGCAAAGTCGCGTGTTACCGATTAACGTTGCCAGTCAGTGCGAACGAACTCATCCGAGTTCGGAACTCCATCAGGAGCTGTTGAATCTGGTCTTCATATCTGTCTCCATTTCTTCTTTGAGTCGTGCGTGGGATGCACGGTATCTATTTAGATACGAGACATGTCAAGCAACGCCCATGCCACTTTTCGAATCGAAAGCAGCTCACGCAAGTTGTTGATTTCAAATGGATCGGATCCGCATCGATGCGGGTTGCGTACGGAAATCCATAGCCTCGAGGAGTTTGGTGAACGCACTTCCATTCACCCGAGCTTGGGGCTCGTCGTGGTTTGCGTTACCTGGATGCCGCACTGGCGAGGACATGCCAGTACCTCGGCGCCGATCACAGCTCTATGCCGTTTCCAGGGGAGCGTGGCGCTCTCATCTGCTGGCCATCAGCGTGAACGCTCCGCAGGACGGGCTGTTCGGCAGTCGACTCGACAAGCGCGTTTACGACGCCCGACTCCCGATTTCGCGGCCGAACTGATTCCGTGGCGCCGATTCGGTGAACGACCGGATAGCCGGCAGCGCCGAACCACGGTGCTTGACCGAACTGGTACCAGGCCGCCCGACTTTCACCAGGCAAGACTGTGCGGCAACACTTCCAGGCCGAAAACGAAGTGCAGGACTCTGCGTGTCCAGCCGATCAACACGCCACAGGCGGCCACTGTGATACCTCTCGTCGCCGCCAAGGGCGTACCGGAGATGATCACGGCCACCGGTACATCGCTGGTGGGGCTCGGCAACGGCAATGTGCTGCGGCTGTTGGCCAACGATGACAAGCAGGGGCGCGCAATGGCGTCCTTCGCGAACGAGATCTCCTCGAACAAGCGCATCACCACGATCACCGAGAAGTCCGACTACGGCCACGGTCTGGCCCAAACCTTCGACGTTGCGCTGAAGGACAAGCAGCTCGAGCCGGTGCTGGCGGTCGAGCTCGAGGACGGTGCGTTGCCTACGGAGCTGGCCGCACGTCTGAAAGCCGCCAAGGTCGACGTGATCGCGCTGTTCGCGCGCGAGCCGCAACTGAACGCGCTGCTTGACACGATGGAGGCCGCCGGCCTGACCGACGTGGTCGTGCTGAGCACGAATGTTGTGCGCAACAAATCGGTCGCTCAGCGCCCGGTGCGCATCAAGGCCCTCTACGCCACGGCCACGGCGATCGACGCGTCTGAGTTTCCGGAGGGCAAGGCCTTCCTCGAACGCTTCCGGCGCCGGTTCGGCAGCGAACCGGCATGGGGCGCGCAAATCTCCTATGACGCGGTCTATGCGCTGGCAGACGCCGCGCGTCAGGGGCGTAGCATCGATGGAGCCCAATTGGTCGCGACGCTCAAGCGAATCGAGCCTGTCACGCAGGTCAACCAACAAATGCGCTTCGCGGCATCCGGCGAGCAGGTCTACCCAAACATCGCAATCTACAAGGTCGATCAGGAGGCGTGGCGCTTGCAGATGATGTCGGCGACTTGGTGACCCTGGTGCTACCGCACTGCGGCTGCCTTGGTATGGTCCGAACCGCAAGCTCGTGTTAAGCACCTTTTGGCCGATGGGCATGTTATGGGGACCGCGGTCAGACCGATGGAGCGAACGCCGGCGACAGATAAAGAGCATCTGGCCGGAATGCATAGCGCGCTCGTGGCTCAAGATCGTCGGTCGACGCCTGCTTGCGATCGACAAACGACACCCCACCTCAAACATTGACGAGCGCGGCCGAAAAAGGAGGTTTCACGCCGACGCATCTTCGGCACCTCGGACGCCGCATTGGATCAGACCTAAGGCGGCGCGTGGATTCGCAACCATTCGACCTATCCGCCGGCCCCACGGACAGCCGTGTCGGAGTTCGATTGATCTCTCGAAAGAAAAGGCAGCCAGCAGCACTCACTGGAAAATTCCGGAATGAAACTCTCGGACGAACTTGTGAAGATCGGGCTCGACGAGCTCGAGCGCTTCACTCGAAGGGCAGTTGAGTGGGCAAAACGTGGCGCAAGAACGTCCGTCGTTCAGCGGTTAGTGACTGGCAGCTCGAGTGCGAAAGGCATGGAAGCTGTTTTCCACTCCGTTCAGGATGTTGTGGAAGTAGGCCGACACCTAAAAGTCGATGTTGAGCGGTTAATGGATGGGCGTTCCGTTTCGGCACTTGCGGCCGAAGAGCTGAGCGTCTTGAACGGCAAACTGGACAGCATCCGCCAGCTGCTCGATGCCGTGGAGGCCGCAGTTTTTCTCGCGGGTGGAAAGGCGAACTGACGTGCGGTGAATCGCGAGAGATTGAGCTTGATGAACGCGTCGCGGGGCTGCGAAACGCGCCGCGTCAAGCTCATTGCAACTGAAACTTCGCCACTGCCACATGCAGGCGACTGCCCTGATCCTTCAGACTCTCGGCAGCCGCAGCGCTCTGCTCCACCAGCGCCGCGTTCTGCTGTGTCATCTGGTCGAGCTGGGTCACGGCTTCGTTAATTTGGTCGATGCCCGATGTCTGCGCGTATGCCGCCAATGAGATCTCGCTGATGATGTCGCTCACGCGCTGAACCGAGCCGACGATTTCGCTCATCGTCTTGCCTGCTCCCTGCACCAACTTCGCGCCGGTCTCGACCTTGTCGACCGAGGCGCCGATCAGCGTCTTGATCTCTTTTGCGGCCGTCGCTGACCGCTGGGCAAGCAGGCGCACCTCTGCCGCGACGACAGCGAAGCCGCGCCCCTGTTCGCCTGCGCGCGCCGCTTCGACGGCGGCATTGAGCGCCAGGATGTTGGTCTGGAAGGCAATGCCGTCGATCACACCAATGATGTCAACGATCTTGCGCGACGCCACTGTGATTTCTTCCATCGTGACGATCACTTCCTGCACGGCACCCCCGCCGCGAACGGCGATCTCCGACGCGCTGCGCGCGAATTCGTTGGCCTGGCTGGCCGATTCGGTGTTCTGACGGATGTTGGTGGCCATCTGATGGATGGCCGAAACGGTCAATTGGAGATTGTTTGACTGTTGCTCCGTGCGGTTGGAAAGATCCAGGTTGCCCGAAGCGATTTCGGACGACGCCTCCGCCACGGACTCCACGCCTTCGCGCACGGTACTGACCAACTCGCGCAGGCCTGCCTGCATCTCCGTCAGCGCGGTGAGCAGGCTGCCCACCTCGTCGTTGCCGCCGGGCGGGATGTTGCGCGTCAGGTCGCCTTTGGCAACGGCGCGCGCGCTACGCGAAGCCTCGCCCAGGGAGGCGGCGATGCGGCGCGCCATCACGAAGGCCAGGGCGAGGCCCACCGCGACGGCGATGACGACGGCCGCCAGGATCACGACGCGGGTCTGCGTCGCCGTCTGCTCGGTCGCCTGTACCTGCGCATCTGCGCTGCGGTCGTTGATCTGCAGGATCGCCGACAGGCTGTCGTTCATCGAGTCGAACAACTTACGATAGTCGCCGTCCATTGCCTTTGTGCCGAAGTCGCCCGTCAGAGAGAGCACCCTCTCGTTGCCCGTCAGGTAGTCATTCCAGCGCTGTGCGAAGGCATCGTAGGCGCTGCGTTCCTGCACAGACGCCACCAGCGGATCGTACTTCTTGCGCGTGGCCGCCAGCGTATCAGCCAGCCCCTTGATGCGCGCCTTGAGCCCCTTCTGTTCGTCCTCGGAATCGGACAGCATGTGCGCGTACTGGGCTGCGCGCATCTCGAGCACCGTGGCTCGCAACGCCGAGACCAGGCGAACACGGGGTAGCGCATTGTTGGCCAACACGCGCGCATCGGCGCTGACATGATCGAGTTGCACGACCGCCAGTCCGCCGACGAGAACCGTGAATGTCAGTACCGAAGTCAGCACGGTCAGCAGCTTGGTGCCGATCCGAAGATTGTCGAACCAGTTAAACATCGTGAATCCTTTGGATGTGCGACATGATGAGGGTCAGAACTCGCCGTCAAGCCGCGAGAACGCACGTTGCAACGCGCCTATTCGGCCATATGGCCATCAACTTGAACGGAGTCGCCTCGGGCGGTCGTGATTCCGCGTTGCTTCCGCCAACCACGCAGGCATCCTCGCCACAATGGAAGAGCCCGCGGCGGGTCGCGCAGGCGGCAACGGCACGACCTATGAAGCTCCCATCCGATCGCACGCCGAGATGCTCGGCCGGGGCACCCGTGGCTGCGAATCGGCCTGAAACTTAAACTGGCCGGTCTGGGGCACCTCGATCACCCGATGTCACGACCTCGACAGCAGGCACGGTTTGTCGCGCAGCCGATGTCGAGTCCGCCCGCGCGCGCTGCCGCAAGCTCGCGTGCCGGCGTGCCCACACCCTGCAGGCCGAGTTTCCAGCCATGTGCAGTCGACTGGTGGATGCCAACGGCCGCGCAGACACCGACCAACGGGAAGTGATGGCGGTCGCCCACCTGTTGAAGCAAGCGGAGGTGGCTGCCGGATTGCTGCTCGACTCGCGCCGAGAAGTCCGACGCAGAGAGAGACAACCAATCGGGCGCGGCTTCGGTCGATACGGTGACGACGGCGGACGCTCTGTGGCCGTTTACGGGCAGTAGTGCGAGGGTGTTGCCGTGGCGAAAGCACTCCCAGGCGATACCATCGTTCGGACGAGTATGGGCCACGTAGGCGACGATCACGCTGCGGTCGATGTCGCGCATTGCTACGCCAGTGCAGGCCAGTGCAGGCCAGCCGACGCGTGGGAGCGAAGCGGCTGTCCGCCGCCAAGACCAGGGCTGCGTCGATTCGCTCGCCTGTGACCAGCGTAACGCCGGCCCGCTGTCGATCCAGCACCAGACAGTCTATGCGCGCTTCGCAGCCTCACGCCAGGCCGGCGACGCGGCCGTGAGCGCAGTCGCTCGGATGCAGTGGTTGGGAACGAGCCAGCCCATCGGGCCTTTCGATCGAGCTTCACGCGCTAAGCGAAGTGCGATGGCTCATCTACGCCGCACACAACGGGCTGCACCGCGCCGGAAAAATGCGTCGAAATCGACGATTTGGGGCCAGGCGCGGCAAGACAACGGGCCCCGTAGGCATTGATCCAACCGATCGCAACGTTCGCCTGATGCCAGCGGACGGTGCCTCGAAACCGAGATCGTCGCCTTGTGCGTGCATCGGCATTGATGCTTCAAGATCCGCTTGCACGATCAGATGAGAATGAAGGTTGGGTGCTGCGTCGGTGCACGGATATGCGATCGCTGCAACGTCGTCTTGATCCCGTGCCTGATTTTGTCGAACCCCAGTCAGCTGGCAATCTTCTCGAGGGAGTAACCAAGTCCGCGCACCGTCGAAATGCGAATCGGGTGCTGCTCGATCTTCTTGCGCAGCCGATGGATGTAGACCTCGATCGCGTTGTTGCTCACTTCCGCGCCCCATTCGCACAGGCGCGTGACGAGCTGGTCCTTGCTCACAAGCCGTCCGGCACGCTGCAGCAGCACCTCGAGCACGCCGATCTCGCGCGCCGACAGCTCGATCATCTGGTCATTGAGGTAGGCGATGCGACCTGTGACGTCGAGCGTCAGCGGACCGTGCCTGATCGTGTTCGATGCGGTGCCCAGCCCTCGACGCATGAGGGCACGTACGCGTGCTTCGAGCTCAGGCAGAGAAAAGGGCTTGGCCATGAAGTCGTCGGCGCCGAGGTCGAGACTCTTTACCCGCTGGTCGATGCTGTCTGTCGCTGTGAGGATCATCACCGGCAACGTCGAGCCGCGGGCACGCAGCTTGCGCAGCACTTCGTGGCCGTGCAGTCGCGGCAGGTCCAGGTCGAGAATCAGCAGGTCGAACTCGTGCGACGCGAGCGCCGCATCGGCTTTGGTGCCGCTCGAGACCTGGTCGACGGCATAGCCAGAGCCGCGGAGCGAACGCTGCAACCCGTCGGCGAGAACCGGATCGTCCTCGGCAATCAGAATACGCATTCAAATGCCTTCTCGCCGTTTTCAGCGCTTTGCCAGAGAGTGATCGTTCCCTGGTGGCGCTGACGCCATGGTGAGCCGCCGCCCAGATGTGCAACTTCGCCACGAAAGCACACGGCGCGCTCAATTGGTATGTCACCCTGGAGTCGAACCGCATGACGCAATGACCGACGACATGGCCGCAAACAGTGGCTCACTTCGGTGTCAGTGCCAACACTTCAGATCGCGAGGCGGAACTGTTGCACGAGATGCCCGAGGGTCGTTGCCTGTTCCTTGAGGCTTGCAGCGGCGGCTGCCGATTCCTCGACGAGGGCGGCATTTTGCTGCGTCGCCTGATCCAGGTTCGAGACCGCCTGGTTGATTTCGAGGATACCCTGGGATTGCTCCGCGGTCGCCGAGGAGATTTCCCCCACGATGTCGGACACGTGCCTCACGCTGGAGACGACTTCGTTCAGCGTGAATCCGGCCTGCTGCGCCTGTTTGGAACCAGTCTCGACTCGCTCGACGCTGTCGCAGATCAGGATCTTGATCTCCTTGGCTGCACTGGCGCTACGCTGCGCCAGGCCTCGTACTGCGGCGGCCACGACAGCGAACCCACGGCCCTGCTCGCCGGCGCGAGCAGCCTCCACCGCTGCGTTGAGCGCCAGAATGTTGGTCTGGAATGCGATGCCGTCGATGGTGCCGATGATGTCCGCGATCTGTTTCGAGCTCGCCTGAATCCCTTCCATCGTGCGCACCACCTCTATAACGGCCTCGCCGCCCTTCGCGGCAACGCCAGAGGCTTGTTGCGCAAGGCGATCGGCTTGCTTGGCCGAGTCTGCGCTCTGACGCACCGTTCCGGCAATCTGCTCGACGGAACTCGCCGTTTGCTGCAAGTTCGCCGCGGCCTGTTCGGTGCGTGCGCTCAAGTCCAGATTGCCCAGAGCGACCTCGGAGCTCGCCACGCCGATGCTATCGACCGACAGACGAATGCCGCCAACGAGCCCGCGCAGGGCGTCCTGCATCTTCGCCACGGATTGCATCAGGCGACCAACTTCATCACGACCGACCTGCTCGATGTCGATGCTGAGGTCACCTCCTGCGATGCGGTCCGCCGCGCGCTGCGCCGCTGCGACCGGACGTACGATGCTGCGGTTCAGGAGCCACCCCAGCAAGCCGGCCACGAGCGCGCACGCGGCGGTGGTCGTCCACGTGGCCAATCGCATGAAATCCATGGCGCCGGTCACCTCCGCACTCAGCGACTTGTTGCGCGCGGCCTCGAAGTCCACCAACTCCGCTGCGACCGCGATGTATTCGATGACGATCGGTTCGAACGCTGCGGCCAGCTTTTTCGCGCCTTCCTCGTCTCCGTCGCTCAGGGCCTTCATCATCTTGTCGCGACCGGAGAGGTAGCGCTTGCGCATTGCGCCCAGCTTGTCCTGGACGGCCTGGCCGTCCGGCGTCGTCTCCAGCTCGCTGAAACGGTTCTGCACCTCCGACGTGCGCGCCGTCGTGCGTTTCATCTCGGCCTCGAAGTGCGAGGCCAATGAGCGATCCGAGCTCAGTCCGATCGACAGTGCTCGCTGCGCATTGACGGCGATGTTTTGACGCCATTCCTGTGCGAGCGCCATGCGCTCGGCCTGGGCTTGGCTGACCTCCGTGGCAATGCCGCGCACCTTGGACATCTCCAGCATCGTGAAGCCTGCCAAGGCCAACAGAAGAACGATGACCCCACCAAAACTCAGAGCAAGTCGAGCACCGATTCGGAGGTCTTGCAGGAAGGATTTCATGGTGAAGTCTCCGGTAGTGCGCGACAGGGCCAACCGTTCTATCGGCCAGGATTGTTATTCCCGAGCCAGCTCGGGCCAATCCGATTCAATCGATGTCACCCAGGTGTGAATCAGAAGAAATACCTTGCGCCAAGTCCGACCTGGTTGATATTTCGATTTCCATTGAAATAGCCGGAGTTGTATCCACCGGAGACCCGTGAAGTGTCCCACGCGAGATAGAAATCCGTTTGAGAATCCCATCTATAGAACGCTGCACCGTAGAAGGTATCCCACTTCCCGCTGGCTGCGGAAGCGATATTGGCGGTCAGATCGAATGGTTGAAGCGTGTTGCCTCCCGCATTCCCGGCATTGGTCGCCGAAATGTGATAGTAGGCCAAGGCGTAGTCAAATTTTCCAGCTGGATAAATTTGAGCAGAAAGCGTCCACGCAAGATCCTTGCGATTGCCGACTGCAGTGGGCTGACCGATGTCCGCGCGATAGACACCGCCATTTAGGCGCAGCTCATGGATTGGTCGGAAATTGCCGCCCAGGCTGAATACCTTTTTGCCATACCCATCGTAGTTCGCATGCGTGGCAGAGGCACTGGCGTGCCAGATATTATCCGTGGAGTTGTAGCCAAGCCCCAGGGCCTGTTGAGTTCCTTTGAGCCCCTTGCCGGTGTCGACGACGTCGGTTCCGCCATTGCTTGGCTGCGTATTCTGCAGGCCGGCGAACTGGTATCCCAGCGACGCCATCCAATTGCCGGATACCTTTTTCCAAACGACGGAGCTGTCCCAGCGATTGCCGGTCGGAGAACCCGAATACTCCATGAGCTGATACATCACCTGGTTGTTCATCCAACCGCCTTCAGAATAGCCGTTCTTGTCGGTACTGAAGGGGTTCGCCCAGATCATGTTGACATCCCGACCGAGTGAATCCTGCCTCCCGAAGGTCAACAGCCCGAGAGTCGGGCTCTGGAGCCCGATCCACGCGTCGCGATTGAACAGGACAGGAGCGGCATACCCTCCGTCGAAATTGCCCGTCGGAAGCTCGAATTCGCTCTCGAGCTTGATCACCAGGTTCGTCGCGGTTTCCTTGTCAAGCACGTGGCTGCCTTGAATTCCCCAGCGATTGCCGTTCATCCAGGAAACGTCGAGCCCGGTCCAGCGCTTGTTTGTCACGCCTCCGGTGGCTGCATTGGGATTGGCATTGGGGCCTCCGGTTGACGAGGATCCGATGGTCAGATCGAGGAGGCCGTAAATACCAATATTGGTGGTCTCCGTATTGATGAAGCGATAGCCGGAAGGCGTTTCGCTCAGGCGCACACGGTCCGACGAAGGCGCCATATTGGCAGGAGCATTCGAAGCGCTCGGGGTCGACGTCGCTCGGGATTCAACGGTACCCTGCGCGCCTTGTTTCAGCAGCGCCTTCAATTCGTCGATTTGGCGCTGCAGATCCGAGATCTGCTGATCTCGGCGATCCGAATCCGGCGCAGAGGGGGCGGTGTTCTGCGCTTGCGCGGACGTCACAACCATCATGGCTGCAACCGCAATGCAGGCCAGGCCCGCTGGAAATTCACCTGTGTCGAGCCGGTTTCTGCTGAGCTTCACTGGATGTCTCCTTGGCGTTTCGCCATTTCGTTTTGATAACAATGGATGGCCCGTTACCACCTGTATTGACGGCACGCGTCCATTTAATTACCTTAACGACCGGAGCGAGAAGCGTCCATTAGCGAGCCTGCGCGATATTTACTCCAGATGAAATGATCGAGGGTTAACTCCGGCATGACAGGGCCTTGCGGGCATTTGCGGGATACGACGTGGTAAATTTCCAGCTTGTCCCCTGGGACGCTTGGTCGCCGCCAGCTTCATCGCGATCAACGATCCAATTGCATTCGTCGCGCTGGCCGGATCAGACTCCCGGCCCGGTCGATGAATCGCATCGAACCGGCTGATGCGGGTGACCATGTCGCTGGCAGAGACAGGCGACTTCCACGAATTTTCTTGACAGCGAGCCTTGCCAACGCGCCATCCCCTGGAGATCTGATCCCATGCAAGATCGAATCAGCGAGGAGATCACCTTCCGCAAGCTCGAAGTACTCCTGGCCTACCTGAAGGCCGGCAACCTTGCCCGTGCGGCTGAGCTGCTCGACGTCAGCACGGTCAGCGTGCACCGCGCTCTTCATTCGCTGCAGGAAGGGGTTCGCTGCCAGTTGTTCCGCCACGAAGGCCGCAATCTCATTCCTACGGACGCGGCGGAGGTTCTGGCCGAGTTCGGCCGCGACGTGCTGAAGCTGATGGACGACGGCATCCAGGCCACGCGCGCCGCCGGCGGCTATTCCGCAGACCTGATCCGCATCGGCTCGCTGTACTCCCTGACGGTCGCCACGGTGCCGCGCGTGATCATCGACCTCAAGGTGCGCAAGCCCGACCTGCAAGCCGAACTGATCCTGGGCTCGAACGCCAACCTTGTCTTCAAGCTCAAGAAAGGCGAGATCGACGCGGTGCTGGCCGCCATCACGAGCGAAGAGCCCGACATCGAAAGCATCCCTCTGTTCGAGGACGACATTTTCTTCGCCGCACCGGTCGGGTCACCGTATGCCGACGTCGATGCGATCGACCTGCGTGACTGCGCCCAGGATCGCTTCGTCAGCCTGGGCGACGGGTTTGTGACCTTCAACGGCTTCGTCGAGGCGTTTCGCGTCGCGCAGTTCGAACCCAACGTCGTGATGAAGGTGAACGACATCTTTTCGCTGATGAACCTGGTCAGCGGCGGCGTGGGCTACACGCTGCTGCCGGGCCGAGTGCGCGACGTCTTCAAGGACAAGGTGCAACTGATCCCGCTGAAGCCTTGCTACCTGATGCGCCAGACCATCGGGCTGAGCTTCATGCGCACGCGCGAGCGTGACCCCAACCTGCTCGCGCTGGCATCGGTGTGCCGCATGGCGCATCGCACGCCGCGGACCTGATTCCATCGGGGCCCTCGGAGCCCGGGTAAACCCCCGATCGTTGCAGCGAGCGTAAGCGTTCGCGTCGACCCTTCATTGATCGCCTCCAGGCTGACGGATATCTTCATTCTCAAGGACTTCGAACGCGCCGTGCGCTCGGGCCGAGATCAAGATGCCGCACACCGGCCTAGACACAGGAGACTCGAATGATCGTCTACGGAACTGCATTGCTTGCAGCATGCCACCTGCTGGGGATCTTCCTCGGCGATCTGCTCGGCCATGCGCTGGGTGTCAAGACCAATGTCGGCGGGGTGGGCATCGCGATGCTGCTGCTGATCTTCGCGCGCCTCTACATGGCCAAGCGGAATTTCTTGCCCAAGCTCACCGAGCTGGGCGTCGAATACTGGGGCGCCATGTACATCCCGGTGGTGGTGGCGATGGCAGCCCAGCAGGACGTGGTCGCGGCGCTGCGCGGCGGCCCGGTCGCGCTGCTGTCGGCATTCGGTGCCGTGCTCGTCTGCGCCTGCGCCATCGCGCTCATCAATCGCACCGAGCGCGGGCCGGTCGTCGCCGAGACGACGCCGGCGCGCCACGACAACGTCCTGCTGACCGAAGCGGAGTGACCCCCATGTTCGAACTTCTCCAGAAGGCGGCCGCCCAGAACGGCCTCGTCACGGCGTTTGCCGTCGTGGGTGTCGTGATGCTGCTGTCAATGCAGGTATCGAAGCGCCTGACGATGGGGCGCGTTCACGGTTCGGCGATCGCGATCGTCATCGGCCTCGCGCTGGCCTATTGGGGCGGCCTCGCGACAGGCGGACACAAGGGCCTGGCCGATCTGTCGCTGTTCGGCGGCATCGGCCTGATGGGCGGCGCAATGCTGCGCGACTTCGCGATCGTGGCCACCGCCTTCGAAGTCCAGGCGACAGAAGCGCGCAAGGCCGGACTGGTCGGAGTCTGCGCACTGCTCCTGGGGACGCTGCTGCCCTTCGTGGTCGGCGCCTCGGTGGCCTGGAGCATGGGCTATTCGGACCCGGTGAGCATGACGACCATCGGTGCCGGCGCCATTACCTACATCGTCGGCCCGGTCACCGGCGCCGCGATTGGCGCGAGCTCTGACGTGATGGCGCTGAGCATCGCGACGGGCCTGATCAAGGCGATCATCGTCATGATAGGTACGCCCATCGCGGCAAAGTTCCTTCGACTGAGGACGCCGCGCTCGGCGATGGTCTTCGGCGGCCTCGCGGGCACTGTCAGCGGCGTCTCGGCCGGCCTCGCGGCGACCGACCGCAAGCTCGTGCCCTACGGTGCGCTCGTCGCCACGTTCCACACCGGCCTGGGCTGCCTGCTGGGGCCGTCGGTGCTGTTCTTCGCAACCCGGGCGCTCATGACGTGAACTGCCGAAGCGCGGCTCGCTGCTCAGGCCTCGCACCGCCGTTCGCGCTCCATCAGCACCGCCAGCGTGTCGACGCGCGTGTCGGACGCCGCGACGAATAGCGCATCCGAAAATGCCGCCGCTCCGAGCCGGGTCAGCACCTGGCCGGGGGGCATCTCGATGCTGAGGCGCACGCCACGCTCATGGGCCAGCGTCGTGGTGTCGTGCCACCGTACCTGGCGCGCCATGTTGCCGGCGAGGTCGTCGGCAACGCGAGCCGCGTCACGCAGCTCGCGACCGAGACTGGCGCTGAAGAAATGCAGCCGAGGCGCTGTCATTGGCACTGCCGCGACATCGCGTGCCAGCACGGCTGCCGGCGCCTCGAGCAAAGCGCAGTGCGACGGTACACTGATCGCCACAGGCTTGACGCCGTGCGCGCCGTGCCCTTGGGCCAGCACGCCGACGCGCGCCATCGCCACTGAGGCACCGGCAATCACGAGCTGGGCCGGCGCGTTGATATTCGCCAGATAGACCGGCGACTCCGGCGCATGCACTTGCGCCAGCAGTGGCGTCAGTGCGGACACGTCGAGCCCGAGGATAGCCGTCATGCCGTAGCCGCTCGGGAACGCCGCTTCCATCAATCGTGCGCGCCGCTCGACCAGCCGAAGTGCGTCGGCAAAGGACAGCGCACCGGCGACGACGGCTGCGGGATAGGCGCCGACGGACAGGCCGGCCACGCCGTCGGGCGGCCCCGCGACATCGATCAGGTGGCGGCTCATCGCCACGCCGGCGACGAGCAAGCCCACCTGCACGGCGACGGACGAGCGGAGTGCCGCCTCGGTGTCGAGCGCCAGGACGTCACGGCCCAGCGTGTCGCTGGCCTCGGCGAGCGTCTGGCTGACAACGGATTCCGACGGCAGCGCATGCAGCATGCCTTCGCGCTGCGAGCCCTGTCCAGGATACGTGAAGAGGATGCTCACGCGCTCAGGATAGCCGTCAAGCGGCACTGTCCATGGCGCCCGCGTGCCAGGGATCGTCGCAGAACACCGGTCCGTCCGCGGTCTTGAGGAGCACCGGCCCACCAGTGCGAAGCCACTCTTTCAGCGCGAAGGCGCCGCAGGGTGTCTCCACCTGCACGTCGATGCCCGACGCAGAGTCGACGACGAGCGCCGCTACGGCGTGGAGCGCGTCGATATGGCCTCGCCGCGGCGCCCGAACGAGCAGATCGAGATCGCTGTCGGGGCGCAGGACGTCGAAGCCGCTCGCCAATGTGAAACCGACACTGCCGGTGACGCCCCAACCCAGTTGCATCGCGTCGAGCGCGGGTGCGATGCGCGCCAGCGTGCACAGACAAGGCAGCGCCGAGGCGCGCACCCGCACGCGGTTCGACACGCGACGCGCGATGTCCTCGGGGCTGACGCTGCGCGTGACCCGATTGGCAGCGACGTGCGCGGCACATCGTTCGCTGCGCGTCGCGCCACGCAGGCCGACGGGGATGCGATCGCCGCGCAGCACGCCGGCCCTGCGTACCACGACCGGGGCGACCGAGAGCCAGGGCGTCATGGCCCATTCGGGAAACACGTCGACCGGGATCAGCGCCGACGCATCGTCGACCCACAACAGGTCGTGTGGGCGATGACCGGCAGCATCAGCAACAGCGGCGGCGCCCATGTCGGCTCACCACTGCGCGAGCAGCTTTTCGCGCACCAACGACGACGCGCCGCGATTCGGGCCGCCCAGCCGGCTGCGTAGATCCGGCAATGGATCGGCGCGGATGTCGTCAAGGGCCACGATCAGCGCGTGACGCACATCGGCGAGGTCCACCGCGCACGGTCGATCCGCGCTATCCACGTCGAGCAGTTGCCACAGCAGGCCCAGCGTGGCGTAGCTGGAGATGTCGTAGGCCATCGGAGGCACCTCGGCCGCGAGCCGCTCCAAGTCCTCGACGCTGCGCATCGTGACGCGTGCTGCCGCCGCCTTGCCCATCGCGTGAACCATGACCCCCGCATCGTTGAGCGCGATGATCCGGTTTGCCTGGTAGCCATGCGCCAGGTACGCGCCCGACATTGCCTTGCCCACGATCAGCGCAATCACCGGGTGACCGGCCAGGCGAGCCTGTGCATAGGCGCCTGCCGCGCCGGCCAGGGCTTCATGGATGCCGAACGCCTCCTCGCGCCGGCCATAAGCCTGGCTGCTGACATCGACCACGGCGACGATCGCGCGTTTCGGGGCCGCGCGATCCGCGTCGATCACCTCGTGCACTGCCCTTGCAAGCTCCCAACCCTCGATGACGCCGATCTCGCCGGTGCGGACGCGTGGCCAGGCATTGACAGCGTCCGGAAGCACCGAGATATAGCGGCAACGCTGCTCCGCGAGGGTTCCGTCGACCACCTGCACCGATGGCGGGTAGCCGGCCAGTGGCGCGGCGCCGTCGGTCAATGCTGCCAACCAGGTGGCGCCGCGACTTGTCGTTTCGATGTTCACGAGGACGCTCCCGGTTCGAGCAGTTGTTGGACGATCTCCGGCGTCGCCTGGCGCGCCGGATCGTAGCGAGACAGGCGATCGAGGTAGTGGCGCCAGGCGTCGCTGCGCTCGGTCGCCGGCCGCCCACGCTCGAACAGCGCGATCACGGCCTGCCGCAGGAGAGACGCATCGTCGTCGACGAAGACGTCGGCCAGCCCGGTATCCGCGCGCTGTCGTCCGCCCGTGAAACTCCAGACGAAGGGGCGATCGCGAGAATCGTATTCGACGATGCCCGCTTCCTGCTCGATCACCTGGGGGCCATTCAGCCCGAGGCGTGCCTCGCGCGTCACGACCAGGTAGCTGCACAGGCCAGCGGCGATCGACATGCCGCCGAAACACCCCACCGTGCCGGCGATGACGCCGATCACGGGCTGGTAGCGTCGGAGATCGACGATCGCTGCATGGATCTCGGCGATCGCCGCCAGGCCGAGGTTGGCCTCCTGCAGGCGCACGCCACCGGTCTCGAAGAGGATCACCGCTCGCGTCGGAATGCCGCGCCGGTTGTCCTGCGCGGCGAGCTCGAGTGCGCCGGCGATTTTGGCGCCGCCCACTTCGCCGAGGCTGCCACCCTGGAACGCCCCCTCGATCGCGAGGATCACCGCTGGCTGGCCCGCGATCTCGCCCTTGGCGACCACGACCCCGTCGTCCGCCTGCGTGACCACGCCCTGACGCGCCAGCCAGGGCGATGTGACGCGCTCGAACGGGTCGATGAGCTCGCGAAACGCACGGCCGTCCATCAAGGCTTGGACTCGCTCACGTGCAGCCAGCTCGACAAAACCGTCACGCGCCAACAGCGCTGCAGCACCGCTCATGGCCTGACTCCCTGGGAGGTGCCGATCGAGCCGAAGGCTTGCGCAATGCGCATGCCGACGACGCCGGGCGTGGCGCCGAAGTCGTTGATCTCGAGGTCGACCGCAGGGCCCGCCGGGCCGACCGACGATCCCTGGAAGATGCGATCGAGCTGTGCCTGCCACACGCGACCGTAGCCGTCGACCGACGTCGTCAGGCGCACGGTGGTCGTGCCGGCGGGCGCCGGCTCGAGCAACACCTCCAGATCCCCTGAGCTGACGACGCCGACGATGACTCGGCCGATCGCCGGCGCGCCGGCGGGGTAGCGATATTCATGCTTCTCCATGAAGCCTCCGCAAAGGTTGGTGCGCGGGTCGCGCGTCGACGACAGGGTCGATGCGGTCGAGAAACAAGGTGGCAGCGAGCAGGTCCGCTGAGCCGCCGGGCGACACGTTTGCGGCCACTGCCTGTTGCCCGAAACTGCGCAACGCGCGCCGGCCGGCCAGGGTGCCGGCCCCGCCGGCCGCCAGGACGCCCGACGCGCCGCGCTGCACCTGCCGCAAGGCCACCACGCCGCCGCGCGCCAGCACGCAGGTGTCGTCGAGGTGGCTCATGATCGCCAGCAGCGCGTTCAGGCGTGCCGACGCCTCGCCGTCGCCACGTGCGCGGCTTCGCCTGAGTTCGGGCAACCCCAGCTCGATCAGGTGCGGGAATCCGGCCTGTGCCTGTCCTCGGGCCCCCGCAACCTTGAACTGGCGACAGGCCTGCTCGCCCTTGTGACCCGTACGCCCGGAGGCGCCCCGGTCCGGGTGCCTCGCGATGGCCCCGGCGATCGCTGCCGTCCGCGCTGCGTCCGCATTGCCTCGCCCAGTTGCTGCGGCGGCCGCGAGCAACCCGAGCGCCCAGATGGCCCCGCGATGGGTGTTCACGCCGCGGGTGGTGGCCATCATCGTGGCTTCGGCGTCGCGTCCGATGCGTCCCAGGGTCTCGCGCAAGGCGACCGTCGGCGCGCCTGCCAAGGCCCCGGCGGCGGCCATCGATGCGAAGGCCGGCTCCAGCGCACGCGCGGAGCGCTGCATCAGCGCCAGGTCGAGATCGGCGTGCGAGCCGTTGCCCCGGCTGTCCACGAGGCCGGGCTTCGGCGACAGGCATGCTTCGTCGATCAGCGAAGCGACCACGTGCGCGCCGAGCTCTTGCGCCCACGTGGCATGGAAGGCAGGGTCGGTGATCGAACGAGCGTTGTTGATGATCGCACTCATCACCAGCTCCTGAAGCGCGCCGGAGGCTCGTACAAGCCGCCCGACCACTCGACCAGATCCGCCATGCTCTTGGCCGCCAGCAACGAGCGTGTCGCCTGCCTGCGATCCACACCGAGGTCTTCGGGCAGAGCCACCAAACCGTCGCTGCGAAGCCGCTGCGTCGTCGTCGGGTCTGCGTGCATCCCCACCGGCGTGACACCCGCCACGGCGGCGATCATGGCCTGGCGCTGCGCAAGCGACTGCGCCTTGTACAGATACGCGATGCCTTCTTCCGTCAACACGTGTGTGACGTCGTCACCGTAGATCATCACGGGCGCCAGCGCCATTCCCGAGTCGCTGGCAACCTGTACCGCATCGAGGGAATCGACGAAGGTCGGCTTGCCGCCCGCCTGGAAGGTCTCCACCATCTGCACCACCAGCTTGCGTCCGCGCTCGAGCGGGCTGTCGGTCTGCAACATGCTGAGCCAGGCCGCGCTCGAATGGCGGCGCCCACCCGGCTGGTGACCCATGTTGGGCGCACCGCCGAAGCCGGAGAGCCGGCCACGCGTGACGGTCGACGAGTGGCCGTCGCCGTCGACCTGTAACGTCGAGCCGATGAACAGGTCCACCGCATACTGGCCGGCCAGCTGGCACAGCATCCGGTTCGAGCGCATCGAGCCGTCGGAGCCCGTGAAGAACACGTCGGGTCGCGCCGCGACATAGCGTTCCATGCCCAACTCGCCGCCGAACGAGTGCACGCTCTCGACCCAGCCGCTCTCGATGGCCGGAATCAGCGACGGGTGCGGATTCAGGGCCCAGTGGCGGCAGATCTTGCCCTTGAGGCCGAGCTGTTCGCCGTAGGTCGGCAGGATCAGCTCGATCGCCGCGGTATTGAAGCCGATGCCATGGTTGAGCGACTGCACCTGGTGACGCTCGTAGATGCCGCGGATCGCCATCATCGCCATCAGGACATGCACCGGCTTCACGAGGCGCGGGTCGCGCGTGAAGAGCGGCTCGATGAAGAAAGGCTTGTCGGCCTGCACGACGAAGTCGATCCACGAGCCCGGGATGTCCACGCGAGGCAGGTCGCCGACATCGTCGACGATTTCATTGACTTGCGCGATGACGATGCCGTCGCGGAACGCCGCAGCTTCGACGAGCGCCGGCGTGTCCTCGGTGCTCGCACCGGTGTACAGGTTGCCGGCCCGGTCAGCCTTGAAGCCCGCGACCAGCACGACGTTCGGCGTCAGATCGACATAGAGCCGCCCGTAGAGCTCGATGTAGGTGTGGATCGCACCGATCTCGAGGAGTCCGTCGGCAAGGAACTGGGAGATGCGCAGGCTCTGCGCGCCGGCATACGAAAAATCGAGCTTGCGCGCGATGCCGCGCTCGAACAAGTCGAGCTGCTCGGCCCGACTCACGCTCGGAATGATCATGTGCAGGCCGTGGACCTTGGCGGGGTCGACCTGCGCGAGCGAGCGCGACAGGAAGTCGGCCTGCTTCTGGTTGTTGCCCTCGAGCACGACCCGGTCGCGCGGCGCGATCACCGCCTCCAGGAACGCGACGATGTCGTGACTCGGCACGACGCGCCCATCGGCAATCACGGCCGCACGCGCAACGCGCCGGGCCTTTTCGGCGCGGCGCGTGTTCCATGTGCGAGGCGGGGCTTCGGTCTGCATCAAGTCTCCAGCGTCCAGGTTTTCCGGAGCCAAAGGTATCTCGATCGACGATCCGCAACAATGAACTTGGGCGTCGCTTCGTTACGTCAGCTGAAATGAACACCTGTGGAGCGTAGGCAGCGATGCGGCCCCGACACGAATCGTGTACCCTATGCTGTATTTCCTCAGCGATCGATGCGGCAAGCCAGCCATTCATGACACGAACCGTGCCATTGCTATGTGCACTGGCTGCGGCTCTGATCGGCTGCGGCACCGCCCTGCCCATCAGCCTGGTACTGTCCGACCGCTCCACCGGCGCCAGATACGTTGGCGCAGTCGTATCGAGCGGCGTGGCGCTGGCGACAGCCTCCATTGAGATCAATGGTGTCTTCTACAGCGGGAAGTTCGATCCTTCCAACGACAACTTCGTGGCCCTCCTCGTTGGCACAGGTGGCGACCTTCTGCACTGCGTTTTCCACTTCGATCTGAGGACGCGTATCGGGGTCGGTGAGTGCCTGGGAGCCGGCGCCCGTCGCTTCGATGTGACACTTTCGGACTAGGGAAGGCGCAATAGCGGACCAATGCGTGCAAGTCGCAGGGGCCGTGAAACCGTTCCTTCATGGTGGCGAGCGGAAGCTCGTACAGCATCGACGCTTCGCTGAGTTCCAGCGGAGCAGACGCGGAGTTTCCCACCGCGATCCGGCCTTCAGGTCGAGACCACCAAATGACCTCGAGACGCGGCTCGACGTCGTCAGTGACTACGAGGGAGCCGTCTTCATAGACGCGGGTTTCGACCTTCATCGAATGCCGCCGATCGTCCCCATCGGTACCTTCCACCGACACCGCGATGGACGAGAAGTCGTCCCAATGGCACTCCGACGCGCATGGAGTCTCAGCCTGCTCCGCCCAGGCAGCCGGCGAGAGCGCGGCCAATGTGACAAGTCCGCAGGCCATTCGCCTGCAGAGGAGCGAAACCTGACGTGCCATTCCCGGGCGGGGTCGTCTGTCTCTGTCGGACGTATGTTCCACGGCACGCGCCTCCTGAATTCCCACCCACACGCTGCGTCTTCCCGAAGTCGATTCAGTCTGCCACATAGCTGACTGTCGCCAGAGGCAGCTTCTGGCCGATCCCGCACCAAAACAGACCTCGCAACCCAACTGATCGTAGACGTCGGTCATGTCGCCGGAAAAGGCGATGTCGCCAGGCTCGACATCAGGCGGATACCGGACAGGAAGGTTCGATCATGGTTGGACCATAGGACCATCCCGGGCAGCAATGACTCGAACGCCGGAAGAAGCCGGACCAATCCGATCTGCATCGCCTTCTGCCGTGTACCTAAGTCCGTGCCGTCGGTCCGCTCGCCATAGAACACTTGCCAGGCCACCACTGCCCGACCGACACCAACCCATGGGCGAACCGACTCTCGACGAGTTCAAACAGCAAGCAGGCCGCGGCCAGTGATCCGATCACCGCCAGCAACCGGGTGATGACAAAGAAGGCCGCCGTCTTGCCGCCAATCATCCATGAGGTCGACCAGCAGGACAGGGCAATCACCGAGTAATGCGTGAGGAACAGCGAGTAACTACGCTCTCCCAGCCAGATCATCAGGGGGCGGGAAAGCCAAGTGGCAATGCGCGACTCACGCTCCATGGCCTGCGCCACGATTGCCATGTACAGCAGGCCATAGCCAACATGACTGTTGAGCTGTACGGAGAATGATGAAACAGCAATGACGATGAGGCCCAGGCCGGCAAGTCCGGCACGAGTCGCGGCCCCCAGAGCTTGTTTCGCCAGCACCAGCCCGCCTGCGAAGCACGATGCGAACGACAGCAAGCGCATGGCGCCGATAGTCGTCCCGCCTGCCGGCTCGAACACGCCGGCGACAAGTGAGACGCCAACGGTCAGCGCGAAGAGCAGCCACGTCATCGTGATCGACCGGCGATACAGGATGAACACTACCAGCGGCGCCAGCGCGTAGAAGACCACCTCGATCGTAAGCGTCCACCAAGCGAAGTTATAGGGCGCACGGCCGATGTAGACAACGAATGCCTGAGAAAGCCATGTGGACACGCTGAACGCTGGCATTGCCGACGGCCACCAAGTCGGCATTGAGGACAGCAGCAGCACCACAAAACCGGCAAAAAGCCATGCGCCGAAGAACGGGGGCCAAAGCCGGGTTGCTCGCCTCCATGCATATTTCCCAGCTTCCATGGGCCGACCGGCCTGGAGGTATGGCCGCAGCAAAACTACCGCGCTCAGCGTGAAGAACAACGCCACGCCGGACGCACCGAAGTGGCTTAGAAACGTCCCCGCTGCGCCTTGACCTCGAGCCATCAACGACGCCGCGAAACTTGCAAGCCCCAGGTGATGAGCCACTATGAGCACTGCGGCCGTCGCACGCAGACCGTCCAATGATCCGATTCTTGCCAGATCGGCCATGTCCATCCTTGATTCGTTCTGCAAGCTGCAGGGCTGTCACGCCGCCAATCGACTGCTCAATAGCGAACACTCACGAGCGTCCGATGATGGCCGGTCAGCGCCATTCGCGCTGGAGATCGCGGTGCGCGCCTAAACGGCAGGGTTCGGCCGCCCCTGTTCCGCACCTTCTTCGAACTCGATGGCTCGACGTTCAGCCTTCGGTGCTTGCTCGTCCAGGGACTGGCGGTAGCGTACGCAGCCATGCATGAATTGTGGCCACTCCGGCACCGCGATGTCCGCTGCGACGGCCTCGGGTAGCAAGTTCCAGAGTGACGGCTGATGCCAGCAGAGATCGTGTCCGGTTGAGTTGCGATGCTCTCGGATGCCGGCGCGCAACTTCCGAACTTCGTCCAGAAGCTCGTCTCGCGAGAACGCCTCGAGATCTTCGTCCATCGGCTCACCTGCTGTTGCGATCGGGATTGGAATGCCGGGAACACTCCGGCACCGGCTTGACTTTGCCACACCCGTGACACCGTATAGCTGCCGCTCGCGATCGTCGGCTCCTGGCCGACCCGGGACGACCAACGCCGCCCACGCATTCGGCAGTCTAGCTCGCCGCTGGCAGGCACCGGCGGCGCCATGCTGAGTGTCAATCTTCCGAAGTGCCACGCGACAAGCCCCAGATCGGCAAGTCTCTAAGCCCAGCCGACGCCAGGATGGCGGATGCGGCATGGGGTACGCATCGTGGATGCTATCGTCGAGACAAAAAAATGGGCTTCGTTCGCGCGGCTCGAGGCACCGCTCCGCCCGCGGTGCACCCATCAAGTCACCAACATGCCTATCCCGTTCCTGCTATTGAGCCTTGCAGTCTGTTTACTCTGGGTGCCACCGTTGTCGATTGGCGGCAGGTACGTCCCTTCTTGGTGCCCAGCATTCGGCGCAGCCGTCATCGCTGGACTGCTTAGCGGCGCGCTGGCTCCCGTTGCCGTACTGTGGCTCGGTATGTTGTGTGCGATGGGGTGGGGAACGCATATCGTCGACCAAGGCTGGCGCTCGACCACACTCACGGTACTCACAGCAGTCGCAGCCTTGGTGATGTCGCTTCACAAGCTGCCGGGTTTCCACAATCCGGCCGCTTTCGTGGGCTTCAAGCTGACGCTGGACGCGACGCCGTTCACGCTCTATTTCAACTTCGACAAGGGCGCCGCAGGGCTCGTCATCCTGGCGAGTCTGGGCCCCAAGTTGACCCGCATCCGGGCATGGCCCGCCCTACTCCCAACGACTTTGATGGCCGCGACCATCACCAGCGCTGTGGCGATCGGCGCGGCCGTCGCTGTAGGCTTCACGAGGTTCGAGCCGAAAGCCCCCGGCACCACCCTCGTCTTCCTCCTGACAAACCTCTTGTTCACCTGTGTGGCAGAGGAAGCCTTCTTCCGCGGCCTCATTCAAGCGCGGCTGACCCGCCTGGCCGAGATGTCGAAGCGGCCGTGGCTCAAGCCTGTTGCCATCGGACTATCCGCCATCCTCTTTGGTCTTGTGCATGTGAGCGGCGGCGGGCCAACCATGGTGTTTGCCACCCTCGCAGGACTCGGGTACGCGATGGTCTACGAGCGCACGAGCGCGATAGAGGCACCAATACTCGTCCATTTCGCACTCAACACGATTCATTTCCTCCTCTTCACCTACCCTTCGCTTGCCAGGTGAGCAATCCGCCCGTCGCGGAAGGCATTGCTCGCAAATCACGGTTCCGTGACGGGCCTCCTGTCAGGGCGAACCTGGAAGGGATGGCGGCAGGCCGAATGCGGGGAGGACCGTGTCTTCGAAGCGGATCAAGGCGCTGATCCGGTCGCCGGCGAGGGTGAGGACGAAGAGACCGACGCCCTGGATTGCGTTGGGGGTGTGTAGGTAGACCCCGAATGCCGGCTGGCCGTTGGCTCGCGTCGGCACCAACTGGAATCCCTGTGCCAGGCCGAAAACGAAAGCGAAGAAGGCAGCCACGCTGTCTCGGCCCCGGTATTCCAGCGGCATCGGCGGCATCGGCGGCATCGACAGGAAGACGTCATCCGTGAACAGGGCCACCAACGCGTCGATGTCGGCGGCTTCGTAGGCGCTGACGAACCTCGCCACGATCGAGCCCTGGGTTGCTGGATCGCTTTCAGGCGGGCGCTCCTTCCCCATCGTCGCCGGCAGTTGGCGCTGCATTCCCGCACGCGCGCGCTTGAGGGCGCTCTTGACCGATTCGACGGTCGTGTCCAGCATGTCAGCGACTTCGTCCGCGTGGAATCCGAGGACGTCGCGCAGGATGAGGACGGCCAGCTGGCGAGGCGGCAAGACCTGGAGGGCGGTCACGAAGGCCAGGGACAGGGACTCGGCCCGCTCGTAGCGCGCCTCCGGACCGGGCGACACGGTGATCGCACCGTCCAGAAGGGCGTCGGGATAGGGCTCGAGCCAGTGGATGTCGCCGAGGCCCGTGGGTTCCGGTGGTTCGATTCCCGGGATGTCCCACGGCTTCGGCGGACGTCGGCGACTGGCGCGCAGCGCGTCGAGGCATCGGTTGGTGGCGATGCGGTAGAGCCAGGTGCGAAGCGAGGCGCGCCCGTCGAATCCTTCGAGACCTCGCCAGGCGGCGAGCATCGAGTCCTGGAGGGCGTCCTCGGCGTCCTGGAACGAACCGAGCATCCGGTAGCAGTGAACCTGAAGCTCGCGACGGTGCGGCTCGGTCAGCGCCCGGAATGCCTGGCCGTCGCCGGCCTGCGCTCTCGACATCAGGTCCGTCTTTGCCAACGCCACCCCCGCGATTTCATTGCCTGTGTGCAGTTCCATTGTGTATAGACATCGGCCAAGGTGCAAACGGGGCGGTCGCGGAGCGCCTCCTTTTGCGGCGTCGCGCCGTCTAAAGCATGGATCGTCGACAACACTGCCAAAGGAGCACGGAAATGGGAAAGATCGTCATCAGCACCAATGCCACCCTCGATGGCGTGGTCCAGGACCCGGACGGCCAGGAAGGCTTCGAGCGAGGCGGCTGGTTCCACCAGTTCGTGGGCGGAAGGGACCTCGAAGAATGGGTCGTCAACGAAACGGAGGAAGCCCTGGGCGCCGAGGCGCTTCTGCTGGGCAGGAGAAGCTTCGAGTGGTTCGCGTCCCGGGCGCCGTCGATGGGCGAGCGCGTCAGCCGCCAGTGGGCAGACAGGATGAACAGCCTCCCCAAGTACGTCCTGTCATCGACACTCGAGCGTCCCCAGTGGAGCAACACCACGGTGCTCGACCGCGATGCGGCGGAGGAGATCTCGGCGCTGAAGCGGAGGGTGGACGGAGACATCCTGGTCTACGGCAGCTATCAGCTCGTGCGCACCCTGATGGCGCGGAACCTGGCCGACGAACTGCGGCTGGTCGTCTTCCCGGTCGTCCTGGGAACCGGCCTGCGCCTCTTCGACGGGACTACCGACAAGAAGCCGCTTCATCTGGTCGACACGCGAACGATCGGTGACGGCCTGGTGCACCACACCTATGAATTCGCGCCGGCTTCTCCTGCGAGGTCACTCTGACGTGGCGCGACCCACGACCTCGACGGGAGCGACATGATGAAAGCAGATGACCAGGATCTGCCTGGAGCCGCCGCGACGGAACGAGACTTTCTCTACCAGCGGCGTCTTGTATCGCTTCGGCCGTTCGTCACGGATGACGGTGTCCCGGGGCTGAACCTGAGGTTCGCCGGCGACGAAACGATTGCCGTGCGAATCGATATCCCGCTGCTCGACCTCTTCCATCAGGCGATTGGTCGACTCAAGGCGAGCCCGGGAATCAAGCGCTAAGTTGACCTCCCTGTTGTGCGTGCCATGTCGACGGCCCGCAAGCACCCCTTCGCAAACGGCCGAAACTGGCCGGCAGCGTGAGATCGGCTCAGTTCCCCCGAGATCGCAGTTGTCGTGTCTCTGAAGCCCGCGGCGGGTACCGGTGGGCCAACGAATTCTCGGCCAACCTGAAGTCAAGCTGCGGTCGACGCGGCAGCGGGACCCATGATCGCTTGATGGCACGTCGCCTGGCCGACGATCAGTGACACCGCAGCATGCGCGCAGCGGTGGCGCGCGAAACGCTGAACGCTGGCTGATGCGGGTCAACGTCCTGGTCGTCAGTGTCGTTGCAAACGAGAGCGGCGCGCAGGCGCGCCACTTGGCGAGCGGCTTGGCCGCAGTTCCCACGACAGCAGCGAGGTTGACCACGATGTTCGAGCACGACAGCAAAACCGGGCCGATCCGGCGACGCCTTTGCACGATGGCCGCCGGTGCGATCCTTGCGGCGACTCTGGCTGGTTGCGGCGGGGGTGGGCCCGGCCCGAGTCTCGGCGGCGGCGGAGGTGGTGTTCCGCCCGACACCACGGTCGGCAAGGGGCTCAACTACGTCACGGGCAATGGCATGGATCAGCTCAACTGCGACAGCAGCAATTCGTCGCAGATCACCAGCGACATGGCGCTGGTCGCAGAGACTGGCGCCGCCTGGGTGCGCGTGGAGGCGTCCCCGACCGCGGCAAGTGGACTGCCCGCGACGCCGACCTGCGACGCGAGCGCGCTGGAGGCCGATGCGTACTCGGGTATTCGCAACCTGGTCGCCGGTGTCCGCTCCGCCAATGCGCAGCCCCTCGTCAATATCCTGGGCTACCACTACGACAGCAGCATGCGCGCCGCCTATTTGCAATGGCTTGACGGCCTGCTTGCGGCGCTGCCCGACACGCAAGCTTTCGAGCTCGGCAACGAGCCGAACCTCGCCAATTCCACGGAGGGCTGGACGAGCGGCGGTGACATGTTTCCCTACGGCTGGTCGTTCAACGCGTCGGACTTCTCGTCTAGCGATGCCACGGGCGTCTGCCCGACGGGGGCTGCCGCAACCGACTTCTCGAACGCAGTCGCTAGCTACGTGGCGTGGTTGGCCGACAGCTACGCCGAGATCAAGGCGCGACGTCCGGGCGCGACGGTGATTCTCGGCGGGTTGGCGTCGTGGCAGCCTCAATGCTTCGCGCAACTGCTGGATCAGGACGGCGCCGCGACCTACGTGGATGCCGGGGCCTACCATCCCTACGGCGCTACCCCGCAGGACGCGGTGGCTACGCTGGACCTCGTTTGGCCGGTGTTCGAGAAGTGGGGCAAGCGGGTGTGGATCACCGAGTTCGGCTACAACAGCGCGGGCGGGGCATCGAGCTCGGTGTCGACCGAGGGCGTCAAAGCGCAGTACCTGGCGGACAGCTATGCGCAGCTCACTACCCGGCTGTCTGAGGCAAAGCTGCTGGGCCCGGTCGTCTACTACACGACACGCGACGAGCCCCTTAAGACGGCGCAATGGATCTCCCAGTGCCAATACGTCACCTGCCAGGCCTCCGGCGGCAGCAGCGACCCCGCACAGATAGCGGGCACCGCGCTCGACGTCAGCGGCTTCGGCCTATTCGAGTGGCTCGACGGCCACTCGATTGTCGCGCCGGCTTATGCCGCGTTCGTCGGGCTCAAGTGAGGGGCATTCGGCAACGGCTTCGCCGGCGGCCGTCAATCCTCGAAGCTGTCCGTCGCCGACGGCAGCTCCTGGCCGACATGCGACTTCAGCGTCCCAGGCCAAGCCGCGCGGCAAGTCCCGGACGATTGCCTGCCGTTATGCAGCCAGCGCAGCGGCCGGTTCAACTAGTGCTGCCGCAGCGCGCTTCGACGCAGCCGATTTGGGCACGGACTTCTTAGCGGAAGCCTTCTTGGCTGCAGGCTTCTTCTTCGCAGCCACTGGTGCGGCTTGCGCCTTGGACGTCTTCTTGGCGGCCGCAACGGCCTTCTTCGCCGCCGGCTTCGCAGTCTTCTTGGCGACCTTGACTGTCTTCGCCCTGGTTGAATCCTTCTTCGGAGCGGCCGGCATCTTGGCTGCAGACTCTGGAGCCGCACTCTTGTCGACGAGGAAGGCGTCGCGATTTTTCGCTCCCGCGATCCAGCCCGGAGCGCGACCGAAGCCGGACCAGGTCTTCCCGGTCTTCGGGTCGGCATATTTGGCCACTGATGCGGTCTTAGCCTTCTTCTTCGCAGCGCGCTTGCCGGCGACGCTCTGAGTCAGGTGCTCGACGGTGAGGTTGAACTCGGCCATGATGTCCTTGACCTTGGCGATCGCAGAGGTCATTTCTTCATTCGCAATGCGTTCGGCTTGAGCCTCGAGCGCGGCGATTTTTCTCTTGAGGGCGGTGAGTTTAGACATGGGCTTTTATGGAAGGAAGGGCCTGAAGTTTAATCGGCTGCAGCATATTTGGGTCGAATCGCAAAATCGCACCTGATATCTCGGAGCTTCCAGACCAACTGCGGCGGACCGAACAGGCCGCTCGCAACGTACCGGGCAGTACATTCGCCCTACACGCTCGTTTGCTCGGAGATCAAGTGCGTCGTCAACCTCGATCGGACTGTGGCTTGCTTGTCCGCCTCAGCGCACCATTTGAGTCTCCGATTCGGACTCCGCAGAGCGCCAGTCATCGCTCAGTATTCTTCCGGCGAGCAGTGCTGTCATTTCTTCGTGGGCCCCGCTCTGGCCGCCCATGGTGTTGCAACTCATCGGCGCGGCGCTCGGAGAACTCGAGTGAATTGATCACCGGCACGAGAACCGATCGTACCGCTGCAGCCAAGTCAGGTTGGCCGTCGTCGCCCCGCCTCGACTCCACAACGGCGGCAAGCAGGGAGTCGAGTGCGCTCAGCTCGCACCAAGCCCAGCTTATCAAGGCGCTCGGAGGAACCAGGTCATTGAAAATCACTGCCGGAGCTTCGTCTTCATCAATATGAATGCGAATCGCGTTGGCATCGTCCGTCACCGCATGTACTTGAGGCGGTCCTCGAAGATGCCCATGCCCTGTTCCAGCGGGCCTACGATGAACTTCGAGAGAAAGCCACCGGCCTCGCGCGCCGCGACACCTGCCTTGCCTGCGGCCTTGGCAACTTCTTGAATAGCCTTCGCGTCTTCGTCCATTACACCTCCCTAGATTTCTACATTTTGGATTCTCATACTGCCAGCAAACTCCGCCAAGAGCGTCTCCAGGCGTAGGCGTCGCACCAGACCGAGAAGCGCGGGAATTGACGACGGTGCGGGCCAAATCGGCTCCCCAACTGTGACCGAGACGTCAGAGGGTGCCACCTCGTTTAGCCCCGTGTCCCACCCCGCCCGCCGGCCGCCCGGTTGCACTTCAACGCGACCCGCTACACGCCTAAACGCGAGGAGCCGTCTGCGAGTAGGGGCGATACCCCGCAGGCAACTCCCACTGCAGGACGAGGCTCAATCTGTTAGAAATCTAGCTTCTAACTTCTAAGTACAGCGCATGAAATCGAAACCGAAACACGCCGCGACGATGGATGAACTCAGCGCAGTGCTAGCCAAGCCTGCGGCCCCAATGTCCGCTTGGGTCGCGGCGCTGTGCGCGATGCGCGACGTGCGAACGCTGACCAACGATGATGTCTTGGAGATCGCGGCCGAGCGCGGCTCCGGTAGCCCAGTGCAAGCGATGGACGCCCTCTTTACGGCGCTGCGCGTTCGGCACGCTGAAGACCGCACGACGCTAGCCGCGCTGGCGGCAATTCAGAACTACCACCTGCCGACGGCGCTCGAACTCGCGGCGGACTTGGGGAGAGCCGCATGAAGCATTTCTACCTTGGGGCGATGGCTGTCGCCGGCTGCGTGAGCCTGGCGGCCTGCGTCAGCTTCGCCAACATGGACGCGGGCCTGCAGCGCCTCATGGGCCACGACGTGCACGACGCCATTGACGTGATCGGCTACCCGACCAGCCAGGCGGAGATCGCCGGCGACACGGTGTACGACTGGTATGTGCAGAGCAACGGCATGATTACCAGCCGACCTCGACGTACACCACGGGCTACGTGGGCGCCACGGCAGTCAGCGGCCAGTCCTACAGCGGCACGTATGTGCCGGTGCAGTGGTCATGCAAGGTTCGGATGGTGGCTCGCGACGGACGGCTATTCCGTTGGGAGTACAACGGCCAGCGAGCCGCGTGCGCGCCGATCATCCGCCGGCTTGAGGCTTGGATGAAGCGGGGTTGATGCAAGCTGCGCGAAGAACGTGACCGGATCTGAAGCACCGTTCGCGTGGTATCCCGAGCGGTATCCCGGACGCCAGAAAGACGAAAGGGTTAGCAACTGCTTCGTTGCTAACCCTTGAATCTCTTGGTCGGGGCGGCGGGATTCGAACTCGCGACCCCTTGCACCCCATGCAAGTGCGCTACCAGGCTGCGCTACGCCCCGACTGAGCCTCGCAGTATAGCCCGAATTCTGGCTCGTCGAAAAGGCCTCGATGAAAGTTCTCAGCTGACCAGCAACGCGCGAATCGCCAGCAGCTCGGCGCGGATCTGCTCGGGCGTGGAAAGCTCGCCGCGTGCCGCGGGCGGGGCGCTCGCGACCGCGGGCGCGCGGCGGTTGGACTGCAGCGCCGCGGCGCGCACGCCCGCGTTGCCGGCGGGGATGCTGACGCTGCGGGCGAGCGTGGCCGTGGCCGCGAATTCGCCGACGCCGCGTTGCGCGCGCTCGATGATGGCCAGGTCGTCGCGGGCCATCGCTTCCAGCGCGGCGTCGTCGAGTTCGGCGACATCGGTCGCGCGCGTGCGCGTGCCCGGGTCGCGCGCGGGCGCGGGCTCGAGCGCCATCGGGGCGGTCGGGGCCAGGTCGTCGACGGCGTCGTCCTCGAACTCGTCGGGATCGAACGGTTCGGCCGCCTGCGCATGCGCCGGCGCGTGGCTCCCGGCGGCATCCGTGAGCTGGTTGCGCGCGCCGCTGATGGTGAAGCCCTGCTCGTACAGCAGGTCGCGGATGCGGCGGATCAGCAGCACCTCGTGGTGCTGGTAGTAGCGGCGGTTGCCGCGGCGCTTCATGGGCTTGAGTTGCGTGAACTCCTGCTCCCAGTAGCGCAGCACGTAGGCCTTGACGCCGCACAACTCGCTGACTTCGCCGATGGTGAAGTAGCGCTTGGCGGGGATGGCGGGCAGTGGCTTGATGTCCGCGCTCATTGACTGACCTCTTCGGAAGTTCTCATGATCCGCTCCCCCTCCTGATGCCCGGCTCCTGCGCCGCGTTGCAAATCAACGGTCTCCGGAGTGGGGCTCAGACTTTACTCGAACTCTTCGGGGGGCGGAATCTCGCCCTGGACGATGGCCTTGAGCTTGTGGCTGGAATGGAAGGTGACGACATTGCGCGCCTTGATGGGCACGGCCTCGCCGGTGCGCGGGTTGCGGCCCGGGCGCGAGCCCTTCTCGCGGATGGAGAAGTTGCCGAAGCCCGAGAGCTTGACCTCGGTGCCCTTGACCAGCGCCTCGTGCAGCAGCTCGAAGAACGCCTCCACGATGTCCTTGGACTCGCGCTTGTTCAGGCCGATGCGGTCGAACAGCAGCTCGGCCAGCTCCGCCTTGGTGAGCGTGGGCGTCTCCAGTGACGGCAGGATGACGGCGTCGGGGCGGGTCTCTTCGGTCATTCCAGTGTCCATGTGCGCATCATCGCAGAGCTTCAGGCACGCAGGCGCGCGCCCGTGGCCGCCGTCGCGCGCGCGATGGCCGAGGCCACGGCGGCGTCGATGATCTCGTCGGTGAGCGTCGCGTCGTCGGACAGCAGCTCCAGGCGCACGGCCAGGCTGCGCTCGCCCGCGGCGAAATCGGCGGCGCCGGCCTTGGGGCGGTACACGTC
>FTIR01002594.1_pt1 | contig 40030 bp, 58 predicted proteins | sample 1658041 | NCBI WGS metagenome assembly FTIR01 (sample SAMEA3914793, study PRJEB12502) | metagenome | biome: forest; material: soil | place: Canada | collected 2011-07-03 | depth 0.3 m | reverse complement strand
GGATGCAGCGCCAGCCACTGGTATTCCATGAACTGCAGCGGCCGGATCTGCGCCGCGAACAGCAGGAGGGTGCAGACGATCAGCAGGGCGCGGGTGATGGGTGGTGGCGGTTGCATGGCGAAGCGGAGCAGTGAGGCGGCCAGTGTGCCATGGGGCGCGACCGCGAACGAAGCGGCCGCCGGCAGGCGGCAGCGAGAGCGGATTCGGTGAGACGGCGGCACGTCCGACGGATGCGGGAAAGCCGATTGGTGCCTCGGGTCGGACTCGAACCGACACCCCTTTCGAGACCAGATTTTGAGTCCTACGGGTATAACCCCGAAATCCGTCAGGCGCTGCGCTAAGTCATTGATTCTGTTGCGGAATTTCTGGGCGTTTAAACTGCTGGGCTTTTATGCTTTCCAGCGTCTTTCCAGAAGTGCAATAAAACAACGCGATTAGACGCTGAAAACGCTGCGTCGCTTGACCACCGCTCGTGTGCAGTGCTAGCGCTCCTGGTGCCTCGGGCCGGACTCGAACCGGCACGCCTTTCGGCGCGGCATTTTGAGTGCCGTGCGTCTACCAATTTCGCCACCAAGGCCAGGAGTGCGGATGATAGCAGCCGTTCTTCCAAGGTCTGCGCTTCGACCCTCATCCCATGGCCTCCGAATCGCGTTTCAACGGCGTGGCACGGGCCCCGACACGGGGCCTGTACTCCGGGATACCCGGAGTCGTGCGTCGTCACAGCTGAGCGGCCGCGTCCTTGGTGTGGAGTCTGGCTGTTCTGGGCCTGGCGGCCTCGGGCATCACGCGCTCTGCGCTTCGCTGTTTTCAAACGCCGACAGCGCCAGCCCTTCGCGTTCCTCGCGTGCGTCTGCATCGAGGCTCAGGCTCCAGCCTGTCAGCAAAAGGTTGAGAGCAAGAGCGGCCACCATGTCACTGAAGAACCCATGCGCCTCGGTGTCGAAGAGCAAGGCAGCTGCGCACTTCACTGCTGCGCGAACGGTGTACTCGGTGCCGTCGATTGCTGACAAGAGCATGTCCGCAAACTCGTGCCGGGTGAAGGACACGGAGGTGGACAGGCCGTCGCCCTTTGCACGCCGCGGCTTGCTCACACGGATGATTTTGAAGCGGTGCGCGCTCATGCGCTTGTGGTCGACCACGAGCGAGAACACTCGACCTTCGAGGACAGCATGACGCTGCTCGTCGGTGTAGCGGGAGAGGGGTTCGGCGGTCATTGGTCTGCTCAGTCTTGGAGGCTTGTTGTTGCCTCGTGTAGCGAGCGGGATAAATGGCCGAATTCTTGTATTGCCGGGTGGCGAACGGCTTTAAACAATCGGCCGCTAACCCGCATGGATGCTGAGTCAGTGGCCGTATAAATGCAGAAACCTGGATTAACAGGTTAGGCACTCAAGCCGAACGCCTTCATGGCGGCGGTCGTGAGCGTCTGGCGCTGCGCGAGGTTGGTCAGTCCACCATTGATGCGCTTGGTCAGGCCAGTGATGTCGGAGCGGTCAACGAAGGCTCCGCAACCATCGGCAGTCCAGTACCAGGCCGCGGAATCGGCTGCGAGCGCCTTGGTCTCGAGCAGTTCAGGCGAGGTCAGAACTTGATTGCCGGTGGCCGCTTCGTACTTGGCGTACCAGTCCTTGCCGGTCAGTTGAATGAGCCCGCGGCCCAAGAACTTGCCGCCATCGCCGGGGCTCGTGTTGCCCAGTTCGGCGCGTCCACCGTAGACCTTCTCAGCCAGCGCGACCGGGTTCTTCGTGAACGGCGTGGCAGCAGCAACGCTTGGAAAGCGAGACGGCCAGACCTGGCACAGACGCTCGGGCGTGCTGTAGAACAGGTTCTCTTTGACGACAGTCAGGCCCCCAGATTCCTCGCCAATCTGAGCCAGGAACCAAGCCTGATGCTTGGTCGCAGTGATGCCGTGTCGAGCGCAAGCTGCCTCGATGAAGGGCAGCCAAGCAGTGGCGTTTGCGACGTTGGTGCCGGTCGCGGCGGCGAGTTGATTTGCGTCCATTCCCCGCGTGTAGGGAATGACTAGCGCCATGAAAAAGCGCCCCGAAGGGCGCTTTTGGATGCCTCTTCAAGTGATGCGGTAGTGGCGAGCGCGAGGATTGTCCAGCTGCGTCTGCTCACCGCCCTCTACGTTGTAGGGCGTGATGACCGTGCCGGCCACGTTCATGTAGTGACTCACGATGACGCGCCAGACTGAACCAGCGTCCGACGTGAACGGTGCGTTGCCGACGGTCACGCTCTGGGCGCCGGTGGTCACCGTGCCCGAGTTAATCGTCGTCCAGCCGGTGCCTGTGGAGTTCAGTTTCTGCAGGTACCACTGCGTTGCAATCGTGTTGTCGATGACGATGCCAGTGCCCGTTGCCCAGGGCGTGTCGGTGTCGACCTTGCTGTTTTTCCAGCGGTTTTGCCACGAGATAGTGATGGGCCCATTGAGCGCGCTGCTGCTCGCAATCGTCGGCAGCGTCGCGTCCGAGCGGCTGTACGCGCCATGGATTCCGCCCAGCATCGGCTCACCTGCGTTGATTTCTCGAGGTGCGCGCGAGGCATAGCGGCCAGGCGCTGAGCCGTCTTGCGCGATGCCATCCGTGGTGCTGCCGACCATCGTCGCAGAGTTCGAATAGACGCCCGCGCCGTTGCGAGCCCACACCCATGGACGACGGAAAAGTTCGCCTTGGAAGTTCTGGACGGCAGGCCCGTTGAGGGTGTCAGCAGTCAGACACGAGGCCAAGCCGCTCGGGTCGACGCACACTTGCGGAATGACCCAGACCTGTACGCCAGCATCCCAACGCCCAGGGTAGGTGTCGAAGATTCCGCGCTTGCTGACAGTCAGAGTTGCGCTCAAGCCGTCCGTCGAGACGGTGTATGCGGTCACGCGCAGGAACTCGTAAATCTGGTCGCCGCTGCCGTTGAATGCGCCTGGATTGCCCACCAGACACAGCAGTCCACCAGTGGTCGAGAGCGTCTTCAGGAGCGCGCCGTTGACTGCATTGAGGGTCACGCTGATGCTCATGGCGGTGTCGCTGAGCGCCGTTGCCAGGTCGCCAGACACGCTGAACGCGTACGGGCCGGCAGGGTCCCACTGCGCCGCGGTGAGCGTCAGGAACGTGCAGTTGGCCTCGCTGTAGACGACGTCGAACGTCTTCTGCGCGCTCGTCGACGGGCTCACGAGCAGCATCGGGCGGTCGTAGTCTTGCTGCGCAATGGCCCATGGAGCCGGAATCATGTAGCTGCGGTACATGGGGATAGCCGGCGGCGTGTTGCTGTCGCTGGTCAGGTTGCCCGGTGCCGCGATGCTGCTCGCGTAGATGTTCGCGCCTGCCGAAAACACGTCCTCGGTCGCCTCGATGTCGACCTGGCCAGTCTCGAGGTCGCGGTATTCAACAGACGTCAGGCGCATGCGCAAGGCCGTGATGCCGAGGTCAGGCCACATGAAAATGATGGGGTCGCCAGGGCGCAGCGACGGGTCGCCGCTGTTCACAACAGCCGTGATTTGAGCCAACGGAGCGCTCGCCGCGCGGACTTCGCGGAGCGTCAGCGTGCTTGCCAGGGTCGGGCGCGTCACGCCGGTGAACTGCACGCTGGTGCTGTTGACCTGTCCAGCGAGTTCGATTGAGCCCAGGTCTTGGGCAGCTGCGGTGCGGTCGACGTAGACGTTTGTGCGGTCGTTGAACGCCAGAACAATCTCGTTCGTGGCATCCACAGCGCTCACGCGCTTGAAAGAAGTCAGACCGCCCTCGGCGATATTCGAAGGCGACAGCGTCATCTTCACGGTGTCCGTGTCGCGCAAGAGATGCAGTGACAGCTTGCCGGTGACCGGGTCAGGGACGACCGAGCCATTGATTTGCTGCTCAATCATCTGTCGGTATTCGTAGACCGAGCGCGCCGAATCCCAGATGTTCGACCAGCCGTTGTCCTCTGCCAGGAGCACCGCGGCGGCCGCATGGAACGACGTCCAGTCGACTAGGTCCAGCGGCAGACCAGTTCCGATGAGGTCGTGGAGTTCGAGGCGATAGAGCACGTACGCTGGGTTGGCGTCGCCGGAGACAGAGCAACGCAACTGGTAGTCCGCGAGGTCGGCAGCAGGAATCCACGCTGTCGGCAGGATGTCCGTGTGCGTCAGTTCGAACTCGATTTTCGGCAGCGAACCGCTCGCGCCGACCCAGCCCAGCGGCGAGGAAGCACCGAACGTGCCGTTGGTCGGGCCGCCGTTCGGGCCACGGAAAACGAGGTAGGTCAGGTGCGAGTACGCAGGCACTTGGCCGACGCCCAGCTGCGATTCGAGGTATGCCGATGGCGTCAGGTCTGCGCTGTGAAACTCGACGACGCCATGGATGCCGCTCTTCAAGTCGCCATCGCCATATTGCACCGACGGCGTGGCAGTGCCGCCAGGCGCGAGCGTGCCAGACCAAGCCAGGTTGTCATCGACCCAGATTTTTGTGAGGCGGATGCCAGGCGACGCGTAGCAGAGCCCGAGCGCGAACCCGAAAAAATAGTTGTTTCCAATCTGTTGAGTCGTCGACGTGAACAGGCCCGTTGACGTCTTCTTGGTCACCGCCGCCGTGTGGAAGTCACCCGCCCAGAGCGTGTTCGCGGCCTCCATGCGCACCGTGCCGACTGCGTCCTGAATCGGGCGTGTCGTAAGTGCTGTGTTGAACGTGAAATCGCTCAGGGTGTTGGGCGTGATGACCGTGCGCTTCGGTCGGTTGATGAGCGAAATCAGCGCGGTGAACAGCACCGAGAAGAAGAGGTTTTGGAAGAATTCCATGACGTTTGAGCCTCGTTTTTGTTATTGGGAGAGCGGGATTTCCCACGGGTTTTGACGCGGAACTGTGGGGTGGCCGCCGTAGCGCGCGAAGTTGCCGAAGGCCTGGCAGGCAGCAATGCTTCGGTCGCATCCCTGCAGCGCGGTCACCGGCGCACCGACAGCGAGGCCGTCGATTCCCGACAGCAGCGTCAGCACGCCACCGGTGTTGCTGACAATCATTCGGGCTTGGCCGGCAGCCTCGAAGAGGCCGGCAGCGTAGAAGCCGTTAGCGTCGGTGAGCGTTGTCGTCACGGTTCGGCCGTCCGTGGAGATGGCGGTAACCGTGCCGGCGCGCGTGTGCGCGGTGCGGTCAAGGCCACAGCCAGAGTTCGGCGCGCCAGCTGCGTCGGTGCTGTAGACGGGCTTCCAGCAGGTGGCTCGGTACTCGACACGCAAGGCCAGACGCTGCGCGCGACTCTTGAGACTGTCGATGTTGATGGTCGCCTCGAGGCCGGCCCACTCGACGGACTGGACTTTTCCAATCCAAATCGGGGCAGTGACGCTGTTCGCGTAGCGGTAGCAGCGCACCCAAAGATGACCGTACGGCTGGCCTGTCAGGTACAGCTGCGGCACCGGATGGTCGCGTCGCAGCTTGAGCGTGCCGGTCGCCGACGAGTCCTCGCTGTTGTGCGTGACGTCGCCAAGCTGCACAGCTTCGCTCGTCCAGGTGATGCCGTCGAAGTTGGCGACGCCGGTGACGTCGCGCTCGGCATCGGTCAGCGTCCAGCGGTTCAGGATGACGCCGGACGAGCCGTCGCGGTCGTACAAGGTCAGGTCGACCAGGAGTGAAGGTGCGGCCATTGGTCAGATTTGGACGAGTTCGAGCGCGACCTTGACGTAGCCGCGGGTAACGTACTGAAGTTCTGTGGCGTCAGCGCCAAGGCGCCACGTGCCCGGCGCCGAGTCGGCCGGCGCTTGCCAGGTGAAGCGGTTCAACGTGCCTGCGCAGGCGTAGATGAACTGTCGAAACGCGGCGATGTTGGTACGGCCAACGATGCCGATGCTCAGCTTCACCGAGCGCTTGATGTAGCGCTGACTCAGCAGCCAGACGCGGTTGTAGTCAAGCTTGTCCTGCTGCGCGGTGCGCGTCTCGGACACCTTGAGGTCGCTCAAGACGGCCACCGGAAAGGTCAGCGCGCCGGTCAGCGCCGGCACGGCCTCGCGGTACCCGCTCGTGAGTTCAAATGACAGCTGCGCCGACCAGCTGGGGCTGGCGCCGTTCCAGTCAATCTCGCGGCTGTTGGCCAACCAGGCTTCAGCACTCGGAGCAACCCACGCGGCGCCAGCAGGGAAGCCGCTGGTCGCGGGCACTGCGAGGCTTGCGAACAAGCCTCCGTTGTTGCCGGCGATGGCGAGCGGAGCGTCGGCGTTGATGCCGAAATCGAGGGCGTCGGCAGCGAAAACGGATGCGGCGTGGCAGCCAAGCGGCAGCTGGACGAGGCCACCACCTTGGATGAGCGCCAGAGCGACTGGGCCGGCGCCGGAGGCGGTGCCCTTGTACGTTCCGGAGATGGTGACGCGCGGCAGGTCGCGAATCTGGGTCGCGGTTTCGGTGCCGTCATAGGCAAGCTGCAGCGCTGTGTCGAACTCGATGCGTTCGACGCAGGCGGCAGAGCCGTCGTGCAGTAGTGGAAAGAGAGGGGCTGTCATCCCCTGGTCTAGCGAGGCGGCTTCGCTTTAACCGGGCATGAAAAAGCCGCCTCGGTGGGCGGCTTGGGGTCAGGGCAGCACAATGACTTTGTCGGGCGCGATGGCGAAAGCGTAGTCGCATGTCGCCTCGGTGTAGCGGGTGTCGTCTGTCACGTACGGCGGGTAAGCGGCGTACGGCTGGAAGTCACGGTGCTGCACCACGTCGAGGTCGCCGTGCCCAGCGACCAGCGCCTGCAGCTGCTCGATAAGTTCGCTCGCCTTCATTGCAAACCTCCCGCCGCCAACGCTTGCTGCCAAGCCTTCATGCCTTCAGCGTCCATCTCGGCGAACTTCGTCGGCTGGTTCAGCAGACCGCGGAAGCCGCCGTGACGGAATGCCTCTTCGGTTGCCAGCAACGTGGCTCCGTCGCCGCTCACGACGCCGGTGGCGGTCGGGGCGAGGCACAGTGCCTGTGAGAGATTGCCAACGGTCATCGGCATTCCATGGCCCTCGAGGACGGTTGCGCCGGTGGCGTCGACCAAGTGCCAAGCTACGGCCTCGATGATGTCGTCGCTCATTGCACACCTCCTTGGACGCCCACCGAGCGCAGCGCCTTGCCGATGACCCGGCAGATTTCCACCGTCGCGAAGACGTCCAGGCTGGCGCCCTTGTAGGCGTTCACCGAGAACTCGCCCTGGCTCAGTTCCAGCGTCTCCACGAGGTAGCCGAGCCCTTGCGCTTGGCGCTTGATGGCGGCTTGCAGGACGCTTTGATTCCAGGCGTCTGTGGGCAGCTTTGGCATCGAGACCGCGACGCGGCGCAGCGTGACGGGGTTGTTCTGCGCTGGGGGCTGCCACATGCCAGCTTCGTTGATGGACGCGAGCAGCTGGTCGAGGTCAGCGAACTTCGCGATGCGACGGCCGGGCTTGTACGAGGTAGCCATGCCAAGCTTGGTGACGAAGCAGTCGTACGCGCAGGCGGTACCGCCGTAGCTGCGACGAATCATCACAGGACGGTCGCCGACGGAGAGGATGGTTGTTGGGATGCGGTTCATGTTCGTCGCTCCTTACTTCTGCACACCAGCGCCAGCCAGCGCTGAGATGCCACCGTGCTTGTTGCCATCACGCATGCGGCGGTAGAGGTTCAGCTGCGCCAGCTGACGCGCCTTGTACTGGGCACGTGCCTCTTCGTCGCGGGCGATGTCATCGCGCTCTTTGACCTCGTTCGCGAGAACTCCAAACAGCACAGCGTTGCCGAAGTCGTTCGGGTCGGCGCGGAGTTCATCCTTGAGGTTGACCAAGTACGTGTGCAGCTTCAGGCTGGTATCCAGCTTGGCAACCAGCGCCTTGATGGCAGGCAGGTTGCGAGCAACGGCGATGACCTCTGCCGGGACGCCAGTGCGCTCGGTGGCAGTCATCAACGCAGCTGGCGGCGTCGCGGCTTGGAAGGCGATGTGCTCTTCGACGGCGTTGTGGTACTGGTCGACCAGGTCGTCGTAGGCCATGGCTTCGTCGTGTTCGCGGGCCAGTTCGGACATGCTGGCGAGTCTGGAAAAGCGGTTCATTTGTCTCTTTCAGTTTGTGGTTGTGAACAGCGCCACATCTGGTGGACGCTTACAACGTGTAGCGACCTGTTTAAACAGAAAGAGGCACTTTTCGAAGATTTCTGCGCGCCCGACGCAAACGTATAAAAATGACCCACAGGGCTTCAGAGAACGGTTTCTTCTGTCGATAACGCCGACATGCCCACGCCACCGCCCCATGACCCGCTCGAGTCCATCAAACACGCCGAGGAACTCCACCGCATCGGCGCCCTGTCAGCCCAGGCGCTCGCCGGCGTCAAAGCACGCATTGCCCGCATCCACGGCGGTGCTGGCTTCAAGAGCGTTGTGAGCAGCCGCGGCACAACGACCGTGCCGTCTGCCATCCGTGAGGCGCTGGCGCTGGAGGACGGTGGCGAGATTGAATGGGCGCCGGGCGACGGATTCGTGGTCGTGCGACGCGTCCAGAAATGAGAAAGCCGCCCGTAGGCGGCTTGAAAGAATCGTGTCGGTCAGGCCCTGAGCGCTGACCCCAGCACGTCCTGCAGCTTCAGCCACAGCGGCGTGCGCCTCACCAGCGCAGCCGCTTGCTGCCAATCGCCTTGACTGCAGGCGTCGAGGTGAGACAGCTGCGCGTTGGTCCAGTCACCATGCAGTGCCTTGAACGTAGCCGGGTGCTTGGTCTTGTAGCTGTAGGCCGAGCCAATCTCGGAGCCCAGCAGTTCCCAGGCTTCGGACAACTGCTCGGGTGGGCCACTGATGTCGACGTCGGCGCCGAACCAGCGGAAGAACTCAGCGTAGCCAGCGGCGTCGGCGGACGACCAGGTGGCGCTGCTCAGGTCGTCGGTGACGCTCAGCGGGTCGGGCAGTTCGAACGCCAGCACAGCTTCGAGGTCTTCGAACACGCGTGCGGGCTTGGTTGCCGTGGGGAAGGTCAGAATGGTTGCAGTCATGTTCAGTCGGCCTCGAACTCTCGTTCGACGTCGTTGTAGTTGCGACCAAGCTTGGTCAGCGTTTCCTGCTGGTCGTGGAACGCGCGCAGGGCGTCGATGTCCTGTTCGATGTACAGGCGCAGCGGCTCCAGCTGCGTGGGGTTGTGCTTCGCGCGCACTCGCAGCTGCGTGGCTTGCCACGTCGGCAGCAGGTGCGGCGCGACCGAATCGAAGCCACTCAGCACCTCGAGGCCGTTGCAGTAGTCGTACAGGCCCATGAGTTCACCGTACGTTTCCGGCAGGCGGCTGAAGCCATACCGCGCGGCCCAGCGCCGAACGCGCTCAGCGCTCTCGCCAGTGAGGACGACAGGGTCGCTGTTGTCTGCATTGGCTGCGCTGCCGCCAGTCAAACGAACGATTTCTTCGAAGTCGATGCCTGTTATGTCATCGGGCTTGGGCGTCAGCATGCGCTGCGTCGGAGTCATGGCGGTCGGCAGCTGCACGACCTTGGCGGTAGCGTTCTTCGGCATATCGAGACTCTATCGGCATCCGCGCCGGAAGGTTGAGCCCAATGAGAAAGCCGCCCGTAGGCGGCTTGTTTGCAGAGGGGTTGAGGTCAGCTGACCATGTCGCGCACCCAGTCGGGCAGTAGGTCCTCGACCCTGGCCAGCTGCTCGTCGTACAGGAAGCTGTAGCGGCCGCAGACGTTGTGTTCGACGTCGCCAACATTGCACCAGCCCGACACAGGCGCCACCAGGCACTCGAAGTCGCCCGAGAAGCCGCCCTCGGTAAGGTAGGTCACGACGTGCACGTCGCTGCCATCGCGGGTGACCAGGTCGTAGAGTTGAAATGGCTCGCGAGGCATTGAGTTCACCCACGGCGTGCCGTGGGGTGCATGTGACCGAACCTGGGTACCGTCGAGAGCGATGAACAGGGGTGTAGACCACGAGATTGAGTTCATCGCCCACCCCCTTTGCGGCCAATCTCACGCTTCCACTGTGCGGTGTGGCGGGGAGCGCGCGGCTTGGCGCCGGCCTTGACAGGGCGCGACCAGGCGCTCGAAATTGGCGGGTCAACCGGCAAGTTGGTGAACTGGAAGCGGCAATCCGCCCAGGTGTCGCCGTGGTCGTCGGTCTTGATGGCGACCACCTGGCCGACCTGCTTGGGCTGTGTGCTGAGTTCAAACGTCGAAACGTTGCCTGCCCATTCGACGTCGCCGAAGTACGTCCGCGGCGGGATGACGAGGGTGGAGGCCTGCACGAAGCCGCCCCAGCCCCAGATTGTCAGCATGCTCTCGCCTGACTCCATCAGGGACTCGACGTTCCGCTCGTAGTAGAGGTCGGACACGACTGATTGAAACGCGCGGGTCTCGGCATTCCAATTGTGTGCGACGCGCAGAGGACTGCCAATGAGTCGGCCAGGGCACTGCGCTTCGACGAACGCAAGAGCCTGCTCACGACGCTCGGCTGTGACCAAGACCTCTTCGAGGGGGAGCGCCCACTTTGGCTCGCGATAGATTGTGATGGCGTAGACGTTCATTGCTTGGCTCCAACCGGGGCCAGCTTGCAGAAGACGCTTTCGAAGATACCGGCAGCATCCTCACGTGCATCAGGTGGCAGCGCCTCCAGGTACGCCAGCTGCTTGGCGTTGATGCGGCAAGTCGCCATCTTCCAGGGAGTGGTCGCCGAGCCGCTGCGTTTGGTCATGGTCATGGCCGCGCGGTTGTAGCTGTAGATGACGGTCTTGTCGTCGACGGTGTACGGCAGGAACTTGCTGCTGACAGCGAGAGCGGGATGCTCGTTTGTTGTGGTCATTGCTTCCTCCAGTTGCCAGCGTTGAACAGGTTGTGAGGTGCTGGTACTGGGTGTAGTCGCAGGTTTTATATGCGGTGGGCTGACCTGAAATTTGGGTGCAGGAATAGGGGTGGGCCAAGAAAACGGTGGCGGGAGCGCTGACGTGGTGGCAGGTCTGGACTGTGTCAACCAAAGAGGCACGCGAAGGTGCGAAATCGGTCCGCCGTGGACCGAACGCAGGCTGGCCAAGGGGTGGGTAGCCTGACGAACGAAGGCCACCCGTAGGCGGCCTCCTGAATCATTTAAATACTGGCAGTCCTCAGCAGTCGCCCTGCACGAAGTCCCAGGCCAGTTCCCCCAACGCGTCCAGCTTCGGCCCCAGGTTGGCCCACGAGCGATAGCCGTAGGCAGCGAGGTTGTCCGCAAGCTGCGCGATGGTCTCGCCTGGCTCGCAGACCTCTGTGAACACGCCAAAGTTCGTGTCGACGTTGAACGCCCAGAACTTCTCGCCGTCGGTCAGCACCTTCATGCTGCTGTGCCGAAGCGCGAGCGCCTCTTGCAGCCAACCGATGGCGTCCTTCACCGTGTACTGCTCCTCTTTGCTCATGTTTTCTCCAGTCCAGCGCGTGTTGAACGGGTTGTGATGTGCGCTGGTACTGCGTGTAGTTCCGTGTTTTAAACGCAGTGCGAGAACCTGAAAGAACACGTGTTTTCAACGTGAAAACGCACATGCGGAAGAAGAAAAGCGAAACGGTAAATGAGTTGTGCCCTCGAACTTGCAGGGTGCAACCGGAGACGCACATGCGTCGTTCTTTCGCTCTCGCCGCCGCAGCTGACACGCTGCTCACAATCCTCCACGCGCTGTTCCCCGCGCACACGACCTGGCTGCCTCTTGCGGGCAGTGACATCGCGCAGCTGGGCGTCTGCCTCGGCATCGCCGCTGTCATCGAGGAGGTGCTCACCGCGTTCAAGCGCTGACGACAAAGGGGGCCCATGCGGGCCCCCGCTTACTTGAGGCCAATCCTCTTTGCGTTCTTGGTCACAACTTCGATGATGCGAGTCTCGGCGTGGCGTGTGTTCAGCATGGCCTCGGCTGCATCGTTGGGGTTCATGTACAGCGCCGCGTTCACGTTCACGTTCGGCGCCGTGCCGCTAGAGGCGCCGGTCTTCACCGCGCCGGCCATCGCCGCTGATGCACCGACAAGACCGCCTGTGGCGTAGCCTGGCAAGCGCTTGTTGGCATGGATGAACGCGAGGTCAGGCAGGCCAACGGCTTGGACGACCTCTTGCGGCATCACGTATTCGCCGGCGTGCACGATGCCTGCTGGCTGCAGCCTCGCACCGTCGCCGGTGTAGCCGCCGACATCGAACAGCGACGAGAACCACGAGCCGGCGCTGCTGAACATCGAGCCAAAGTCGATGCCGGCCGAACCTGTGCCGGCGGCGCTGCCGCCGCTGCCGCCTCGCAGGCCCTGAAGCGACTGCGTGAACATCTCGCCCATTTGCTTGGCGAAGAAGTCGCGCACGTACGTCAGGATGCCTGTGAGCGTCTTTCGCCACAGGTCCTGGAACGAGGTTGCATCCTCGAGTGCGCTGGTCAGCGCAGAGCCGGCGCCCTTGTTGAAGTCGGTCCAGAAGTCCTGGGACGAAATCTTCAGCTGACGAATCTTGTCCTGCAGTTCGGCAAGTTTCAGCTGGAGGTCTGCGTCGTTTGGCTTGAGATTGAGTTCGGCCTGCAGCTGGACGGCTTCGGCCGTCAGCGCATCTGCCTCTTTTCGACGGCTGGCGGTGAGCAGGTCGTTGTACTGCACCGTGGTCAGGAGACCCTGGTTGTACTTGTCCTGCAGCTGCGCCGCGTCCAAAGAAGCCGTCTTTTCATCGCGCGACGTCTGGCGGTCGATGTCGGCGATGCGCGCCTTGATTTGCTCGAGTTGCTCTGCCTGGTTCAACTGCGCCTGGATGCCTGCGTCTCCCTGGTTGGTCGGGTCGGTGCGCAGCTTGGCGTACTTCGCCTGAATTTGCAGGAGAGCGGCGTCCAGGGTCTGGCCCTGACCGTCCATGATTTCGACGGCCAGTGAAATGCGGAAGTCAGCCAGCTTCTGTTGCAGCTGCGCGAGCGACTTGTCAGCGGAGAAGTTGATTTCAACTGGCTTTGCCTTGAGGTCGTCCAACGACTTCTGGGCGTCGACCAGCTTCGCCTTCTCGCGGGCAGTCTGTGCGGCGTCGCCCTTGGTGAGAGATGCGTCGTAGGACGCTTGCAGCTTGTCGACCAACGCCTGCTGCGCGGCGATATCCTTATCGGCACCATCGAGGTCCAGCTTGCGCTTGCGCTCGATGTAGTCGGCCTCACTCACTTCTCGCTTGGCGAGCGACAGGTCAAGTGCCTCTTCTTGTTCCTTGAGGCTAATCTTGTAGTCCTCGAGTTCCTTGGAGGCTTCTGCTTTGGCCAGGCTGTCGTCTGCGTTCTGCAAGCCGTTGCCGCTCTTGGGCTTGGGGGTGACCTTGAGGGGGCCAACGCTGCCAGGGATGGCAGGAGACTTCGCGCCTGCCGCAGCCGGAGCGTTGGCGCCGCTGGCGATGCGAGCAAGCTTCGCATCAATCGCGGCGACCTCCGCATCGGCTGCGGCATTGATGCCGGCTGCGTCAACCTTTGCACGGAGAGCCGCGGCAGTATTTTCCTGAGCGCTCTTTCGCGCCGATGCCGCCGCCGCACTCAAGCTAGCGGAGGCCTTCTGAGCGGCGTCCGTGTTGATTTTCCCCAACCCGGTGGCAAGGGAGTCCAAGAGTCCAGCGTAGGCGTTCTTCACAAAACCGATGGAGTTCTGCCACGCCTCGACAAAAAAGTCAGCGGTCGTGCCGACGCTGGCCTTGATGCCGACCCAGATGTTCTCGAGCAGGCCACCAAAGAGCACGAACCCGCGCGAGGCTGTCGCCAGCATGTCGGAGATGTAGCCAGCTGCCTTGGCCATGACCGTGCCGATGCCCGACGCCAAGTCCATCACGGCGTTGCTGCGAACGGCGTCGTTTGCTGATGTCAAAGCGTCGGAGATTGCCTCTTTCGCGCCGCTGGTCAGCACTTGCTGACGAAGTTCCGTGAAGGCGTTGCCAAGGCGATTCAGCTGAGCCTGGGTGTTGTTGACCGCTTCGTCGAGACCGTGGTTCGCGGCGTAGTCTCGCAGTGCCTTGGCGAGCGCGGGCAACAGCGAGTTCGGGTCGATGCTCTCCTTGCTCGCAAGTTCGAGCAGTTTCGGTGTTGTCAAGTCCAGTTGGTTCGCCAACTGCTTGAGCGCGCCCGGCATGTCGATAGCAAGTTGACGCACCAGTTCCTTCTGCTGCACCTTGCCTTTGTCGAGCATCTCGTTCAGGGCGTAGTAGCTGCGCGTCAGGTTCTGGTTCGACGCCGACGTGGACGTTGCGTACTCCGACACCCCCAGCAACACCTGGCGAAGTTGCTCTTGGCTCAGGCCTGCCTCCCGGCCGACAACGGACAACTTGCCGTATTGCTCGGTGAGCGTCTGCAGCGGGACACCCAGACGGTCTGCTTGCTCGCGCACGAAGTCGAGTTCGGTTCCAGCCTGCTGTGCGTCGCCGGTGGCGGCCAGGAACAACGACTTGTTTCGGTCGGTATTGACCGAAGTCTCGACCAGCTTTTGAAACTGGTCGACCGCCTCGGTCACGGTGAGGTATCCGAGCGCGAGTTTCCCGAGCGATTCCAGCATGCTGTCGATGCCGGCCTTGCCTGCGTTGGCAGCCGTTGGAACCTTGTTGAGGTTCGTCGACAGGTTCGATGCGGCGGTAGCTGCGGAGTTCATCGACGACACCTGCGCCGGACCGATGCCTGTCTGACTTGAGGCACTGGCTGCGCCGCCGGTGTTCAGCGAGAAACTGGCCTGCGCGACACGCGCACCCTGAGCCTGCCAAGCAGCCAGGGACTGCGAAACGGACTTCTGAACATCGCTCGCGGCCTTGAGGACAGCGGCCGACTGGCGCGCCGCATCAGCTTCCATGCTTGACGTGTACCGAGCGGACGCAGCGATGGCAATGCCCTGGGCCGAGGCGATACGTTGAGCCAGGCGCTCGGCACCAGCGGCTGCCGCCTCCATGTTGGCGCCGGACGCGGCAGCAGCAGCAACCGCCGCATCCTGAGCCTTGCTCTGCAGGTCCACAAGACGCTGGAGAGCGCGCTGCAGCGAGTCAGCGGCTCGGGCTGTGGCGACGCTCTGGGTGTTGCTCGCGTCCGAGATGCTCGCCGTCAAGTCAGACAGGGCCGCTTTGGCCCCGTCCGCATCCAGGTTCAGTTTGATGTCAATGCTGCTGTCGGCCATTTATCGTTCGTCCAAGGTCCACAAGGGACAGTTCCCTCGTGTAGCCAGACGAGGCTCAGGAGGATTCGGACGGCCCAGGGCCTTCGGCGGCACGGCTCAGCTTGGCGATAAGCTTTTCAAGGTTCTCCATGCCCGCCTCGCCTCCCATAGCGGAACCGGCGGCCGCGACCAAGGTGTTCAACGTCAGCAGCCCGGCGCGAGCCTCCTCCTCGTGCGCGGTAGCCAGGCGCTCTCGGTTTACCGCGAGGGTCGAGCGGTACGCTTCGTCGAGCGAGCAGATGTGCTTCGCTTCGAGGCGGTAGCAGAGGCCTTCGACGTGGTCGACGAAGTCTTGCGCGCTGTCGATGCTGCGGGGCGGGCCTGAGTCAGCATCGGCAGGGTCAAGCCGAGAGCGCCCAGGCCTTCCGTAAAAGACACGAGGTTCGCCAGGAAGAAGGCACGGGCCATGGCGATGAACTCTGCGGGGCGCAGCTTGGCGATGAACGACGGTTCAACCTCGAGTCCAGCGGCCATGAGAGCGATGACCAGCTTGTGATGCTTGGCGAGCAGCTGTGGCACGCTGATTTGACCGCCGGCCGCCTTCAGTTCCTGGACGATGGCGAAGACCGTCTCGGCGTTCTCCAGGATGACGCAGGTGGGCAGGGCGTCGACGATGAAATCGCGGCCGCCGGCAGTGACGGGAATACCGGCGGGGGTGAGGGTATGGGTGAGGTTGTTTTCCATTGGCGTCAAAAGAAGTGGGGTGCGATGTGCACCCCACGTCTAGCGAGCCGCTTAAACGACTTACAGCACCGCGCGGATATCGCCGAACTGGCCCAGGACAGCGCCGCTGCGGAAGTCGTCGACAAGGCAAGAGCCCGAGATGTCGTAGCTGGCAATCTTTGTCGAGATGAGGCCGATGGACGACGCCGGCGTGATGCGGACGTTGTACAGGGTGACGTTGTACGGCTTGCCGTCGATTTTGTTGATGCCGAAGTAGCGCAGGACGTAGTTCTGGTCGTCGGCGGCGAAGATTCCGACCGCGGTGTACGCGCCGTATTCAGTCGACAGGGTGGCGCCGGTGATGACGCGCAGCGCAACGCCGCGTCCAGTGCGCAGGTCGATGCTGTAGTCGGTACCAGCTACAAGGGTGGCCGAACTCTCCTTGAGCGTCGCCGTCGACAGGTTCATGTTTGCGGCGTGGAACGGCTGGCCCAGCATCAGGTCGCCGACGGCCTCATCGGTCGTGGTACCGGACGGGTAGTCCACCGAGGAGCCCTGCAGGAAGCGCTGCAGTTGTTGCGGCGACAGGTTGGACAACGTCATCTTGAACGTCAGGTCCTTCTGCGTCGTCACCTGCGCGGCGAGCGAATTCTGACCGGTGTACGACTCACGAAGTTCGTCCGTCTGCACAGCGGTGGACAATGTGAAGTCCGAGCAGTTGCCGGTGAAGAGGTTGCCTGTCTCAACGCCCATGGCGTCGCGCACAGCGATGTCGATGGGGCCGTTCAGGAACGCATATTTTTGGGGTGCGACTACCATTGTTCAAAGTCCGGTAAGAGGGTATGCCGCGTGTAGCGACTACCCCCTTGCGGCTCAGAGAATGAACGCGGTCTTGAACGGAATCGGGATGTACAGCACTCCGCCGGCTGCCAGCTGAGGCTCGATGGCTGCGCTGAACGTGAAGGCCTCAAAGCCGTCTGCCGGCACCCAGGCCTTCATCGCGCGGATGACACGGGTGATGAGAGGGCCAGCCTGCGCGCGAGCGCGTTCGCCAGTCTTGTCGTCCGCGACGCTCACGACGAGGCAAACGAGCCAGGTTTGCTCGATGCGTTGAGGAGCCTCGGGGTCGTCGTTCTTTTCGGGGGTGTCGTGAGACCACAGCACCAGCGCCGCAGGCGTGTCCAGCTGGCCGGACTGCAAAGAGGCAACTGAAGCCTCGCTGCTCACCTGCTCGAGGCCAGGCACGTTGGCGGTCAGGCGCGCGATGATGGCGCCCTCGGCAGCCAGGTAGTCAAAGTCGGTGTCGTAGGGTTCGGTGCTCATTGCAGGAATTTGTCGAGAGAAGAGATGACGGCGCGGCGCACAGCCAAGCCGATTGCGATTCGGTCGCCTTGTGACAACTGGCCGGCGCCGTCCGTCAGGATTCGGCGGTCGACCATGCGGTTCGTGCCAGTCTCAAACGCCGCGGCATACGGCACGGTGAAGCCGGCGCGGACAACGCCGCCCACCGTCTTCGCAAAGAACGATGCCTTGAGTGCGCCGGTGTGCTCCAGCAGCGAGACCGGGCCGGACTTGTAGGCGACGCCGCCCTCGAATGAGCGCGCGTACTGGGTCGCGGGCTTCCAGTTCGCCCACTGCACGCCCGATGGGTCAGTCTTGGTCGCAAACCTGTTCATGACGCGCTGCGTCATGGTGTCGCGTATGGCGGCGTACGCGGCGTCGGGCCGAGACGACAGGGCATCGCGAACGAGCGCTAGGCGCTCGAGGACGCGCTTGCTGTCGACCTTGACGTAGTAGCCGTCTGACATCGGAAGTGCCTCTTTCGATGTGGCTCAGAGCCAGTTCCACTCGCAGGCGGGGAGCGCGGTGCCGGGTTGGCTCCAAACCTCGCCGTCGACGTCTTCGCTACCCTCGGGCGGCGAGAGGTCAAGCACCAGCGTGATGACGCCCGTGGCGACCTGCGTGAAGAACGCGTTGGCGGCTTGCCATCGTTTCGTCACTGCGTCCGAGGGCGAGTTCTTGTAGAGATAGAAGCGGGCGATGTCGGCCGCTTTCATCTTGACGCCAGCGGGAACGCTGTTCAGCGTGTTGTCGCCGATGAGCGGCGCGAGGTAGACGTGCACCTCAGCGTTCGTCGTGTCGATGACGCCGGCAGCGTCGGTGCCGGATGTGGTGAGGTCGCTGACCTCCTTGGCGCTGAAGAAGGCGGCCAGGTCAGCGGCGGTGATGTATGCGGGAGTGGTTGTCATTGCCCCTGGTGTAGGGAATGACTAAGCCCGCCAAAGCGGGCTCACAGCAGTTCAGAAAACTGCCTCTTTCAAGCTGCCTTCGTCACAGCATTCACAGTTGTTGGAAGACGCCGACTCTGCGCTACCGGGGCGGGAGGGTTCGCAATGTAGGCGTCTGCCTCGGCACTAGTTGCGAACCGTGTGACCACGACGCCGAAGGCATCACGCACCTCAAAAATACCGTTGATTTCAATGCTTTTCATGACTAGCTTCCCGTGAACATCGCTTTGCGTTGGAACGAACTCAGCATGCCGCCGAGATTGAAAGACATCGGGTCCTGGGCCGCGAGGTAGTACGAATTGCCGACCAAGGAGCCAAACTCGAATGCCCAGGCGCCCATAGGTTCGGTCAGCCAGTCACTCGGCGCGTTGTAGGGCAGCAGCAGACAGCGCCCAATTCCAGCCAGGAGCGGGTGTCGGCCCGCCACCTGAGCGACGGTGCCCGTGGTTGTGACACGCCAAACCGACGATTCGTCGAGACGCCACGGCGTGCCGTCGTTCGCAACAATCCAGTCATAGGGGTAGTTAGATGGCAGGGCCCCACTGAACGCCGTGAGCGTCACAACGCCGGCCACAACGGAGACAGTGGCAGCCTCCTTGGAGACGTTGTCGCTGGCCAAAATAACTGCGACGTTGCTCATAGAGTTTGAGCAAAGAATGTTGGCCGCGGCGGTGCTGTCGGTCAATGCGCTCTGCGAGTTGTCAGCCAAGTTCAGCAGGATGGCTTCGCCAGTGAAGTCGGGTAGAGCAAGGCCGGTGAGCAGCAGCTGACCAGGCGCAACTAGCGAGCCGTAAAGCACCGGGAACGGCACGACGACGTCCGTCCAACCCGTGGTGCCTTCCAGCAGTACATGGGAAGCGCCGTCGGCGGTTTGCACCGAGACCCAAAACCGAACTTCGGCGGAACTCGAGGCGAGAAGGCCCACGGCGTTCACCGTGGAGATGTTGACCGGCGGCGTGTAGCCCGTGTTGCTCGAAACGACCGTGGGCTGAACCGCCAGGCTATGGGCATACGACTGCGCCGTGGCACCCACAAACGACCCATCTGTCGTTGACATGCTGAGGCCCCAGAACAGGCCGGTGGTGGAGTTGTAAATTGTTTGCGTTGTTTGGTCCTGAGACATCAGACGCACCGTTCCAAAGTCGTCATCTCGCGGCGAAATAGCAGCGACGGTCGACATGTCTGTGCGAAGCAGCGAGTCGTTGGGGTCCGAACCTTGGTCGTAGCCCGAGGACGCGAGGCCGTCCAGCCACGTCCAGCCAGCGGGCGGGTTGCCAGCCAAGTCAGGGACAAACAGCCGCACTTCACGGGCGGCAGGGCCGCCGCTGGTGCTGCTCGAGGTCGGAGGAAAAGTTGAGTTGCTCATTGTTTTCAATAAAAGGCGATGACGAGCGCTCCGGAGAGGCCATTCGGGTTTGAGGAGGAGGCTTGGCCACAGCCGTAACCGCCAGCGCCCATGCCAGCGGCTCCGCCGAGAGCGCCAGCGGCGCCAGCCCGGTCGATGTAGTTCGTGAGCGCGCCCTGGTAGCCAGCAGAGGGGGCACCGGCAGTTCCGACCGTTGCGAAGCCGCCGGCGTTCGCGCCCGCGAGCACCGTCGCGCCGCGGAGAACTTGCGCGGGAGCATTTGCAGCCGGAGCCTTGATGGTCAGTGTCTCGTTTGGCACGGCGCCCAGTACGGTCTCGAGGTAGTGGCCACCACCACCAGGCCAGATGGTGCTGCCGTCCGTCGCGGAGACCCCGCCCGGACCTTGAATGAGCCAGCGGATGAGGGTTACGTCAGCGGGAAGAACCCAGTCAGTACTGTCTGCGGTGAAGCGCTTCATGCGGGCGGAGCCGGGCAGGCCTGCTGCGCCAGGCGCTCCCGCAGCGCCTGGGGCACCTGCGGAGCCAGCGTCGCCCGGGTCACCCTTCAGGCCCTTGAGCGAGGCGAGCCAGTCGGCCTGTGTGCCCACAAAGCCGCTGTCGACAGCCAACTGGTACGCGGACTCACCAGGAGCGCCCGGAGCGCCCGCGGCGCCGGTGTCTCCCTTGGAGCCTTGAGGGCCAGCGGTGGCCACACCCGTGCCAGCGAGTGAGGGAAACGTGTTCATTCCAGCACCTCGATGACGGCCGGGCCATCGGCATTCGAGTCATGCGCGCAGACCAAAGCGCGCACTCGGGAAGGCAGGCTGGTTGCGACCGCGCTCGCTGGGCCGACGGTGCCATCAGCGCTCACGCCGAGCGCCATGCGGATGGGGTCGAACGTGCCGAGTTCAGCGCACGCCTCAACAGCGGTCACCGAGCAGGAGACAGCACCGGTAGTCGGCGCAGTGTTCGCGACGATGACGGTGGCCGGTGCGGTGTTCGTCGAGTCGAGGACGATGCTGCCGGTGTCGCCGGGTTGCAGCACCAGTCGATGCATGATGACGTTGCCACGGCGGGCGGTTTGAGGGTGTACGACGGACATTGGTGCGGACGCAGGTCGAGGTTGATGCTCCGTGTAGCCAACGAAAAAGCCGCCCGGGTGGGCGGCTCTCGGGGTCATCGCGACTTACTTGACGTACGGCGTGATGATGGTGTCGGCAGCGTGGAAGAGCGGGTTGCTCGCGCCGGCTGCGTTGAACTGCACGTTGATGGTGGCGTCGACGTCTGCACGCAATTCCGGGGGAGCGACCACGGTGGTCAGGCTCAGTCCCAGCGGCTTGCCTTGGTCGCCTTCCATCGACTCGAGCATCGAGCGGGCCTTGGTGAAGTTCTCGGCGTTCAGCGGCGCGGTGCACTTGATGCAGAACTGCGGCAGGCTGTAGCCCACGTTGTCGCGCTTGTCAGCGCCGAACACGAACTCGTTTTCGTTGAAGACGTTCTCCGAGGTCAGGTCGGTCTTCGAGACGAAGACGGCAGCCTTGCGCTCTTGATAGATGACCGGGCGGATGACGCGGCTGGTGTCCATGGCGTACCAAGCGGCGACAGCGGTTTCGCCGTCAGCCGGCAGCAGCACGTTCGCGAAGGTCGGTGCGCCGGCGGTGGTGATGGGCGTGCCGTCGTCGCCGAAGGTGGCCGGGTGCGCGGCGTGGAAGTAGGTCAGGCCGTCGTAGCAAGTGCCGTTGGCCTTCAGGGCGCCAAACACCAGCTGGTCGATGTCGCGAACGGTTTCTTGACCCATGTCGGCGACCAGCGGGGTGTAGATGCCCAGGTTGTCGTCCTCGACGTCCTCGCGCTTGATGCTGACCGTCATCTCCTTGGTCTTGTTCGGCACGGTGTAGCCGAAGGTCGTGATGGCTTGCACGACACGGGGGCCAACCCACTCGCGGAACGTTGCCGACTGGCCGAGCCAGCCGTATACGTTGACCGTGGAGGTCGACTGGACCTTGGTCGAAATCTTGTCCCAGCGGCCGACGAAGCCGGAGAGAGCACCCTGGAAAACACCCTTGTACGTGACAAAGAGTGCGCGAATTTGTTCGTTGAGAGTCATTGCTATCAGTCCGGATTGAAGAGTCGGTTATCGCGTGTAGTGACAGGACTTCGAGGCTTACTTCGAAGCCTTGAGGCCGGCTTGGTAGTGCCCGACCATGGCGTCTCCACCAAGCTTCTTGAGCCAGGCAGTGGTCTCGTTCACGACCGGCAGGTTCTCGGCGGTGTCCGCGTCAGGCACGACCACGCCGACGCCGAACGACATCGGAGGCGTCGCGGCAGAGAACGACTTGAATCCGGCCAGGTCTCGACGGGCGTAGGCGAGCAGCTGGTCACGAGTGGCAGGCGTGCCCTTGAAGAGGCGGATGTGTTCGTCAACTGCGCGGACGGCATCGACGTCAGCGGCTTGGGCCGCGAACGTGGCGAGTTCGGCTTTGGCCGCGTCGCGCTCGGCGGTGAGGGCCGTCAGCTGCACTGTGAGGGTGGTGATGTCGCTGCGAGCGGCATCGCGCTCCGAGGTCAGCTGCGCGACGCGGTCGGTCAGGGCTGCGAACTGCGCGCTTGTGTCAGCGGTCGTGCCCGCGGCGGTGGCGGCCAGGGTCTCGGCTGGCTGCTCGGTAGCGGGAGCGACGGCTTCGATGTCGTCCTCGTCATCGCCGTCTTCAGCGGTGAAGGTGGCGGACATCTCGAGAGCCGGGTTGTTTGTCAACGCCAGGCTCTTGAGGGTCGAGGCTTGCCAGTCCTTGCTGTCAGTGACGGAGGAACCGCGCAGGGTTGGGGACGTGTAGCCGAACTTATGGCCGTCGACGAGCGCTTGGCCATCGGCGGTCATCTCGCACCAGGCCCACAGGGAGCCATCGGCTGCGACGAAAAGGGACTGGACCCAGCCCACAGCGGGGGCGGTGCCGTCGTATTCGGTGAGGTGGCCGACGTCCAGGGGAACCTTGCGTCCCTTGGCGTTAAAGGCGGCCGCGATGGCGGCGTTGTCGTGCAGCACGGAGCCGCCGTCGAATCGGTCGTCCACGGGCGCAGCAGCGCTGCCAGAGGGCAGCACGGGCAGGGCGTAGAGAGCGGTCGTCTGCGCGCCGGTGGCGTCAGCGCCAGGCTGCTGCATGTCGAACGTCTGCGGGACGACGATGGAGAGCGCGCCAGCGGCGAGAGTCTTGATGATGCGTTTTGCCATTGCGAAAGGGAGTTGGGTAAGCGTTGCTCCGTGTAGCGAGACCCCTTCGCGCTGGTGGTGGTATGAAAGACTGCCTCTTTTCAATCAGGCGTGTGGTAGACTCGCGACCAATAGCGCGAACCGAGAGAAAGCGTTAAAATGCGTGCCTGGCCGCCGTGGGGTGGCACGCAGGAGGACAAGAAGAATGGAACCCGACCACATCTCGGAGAACGGCCCGGAAATCGCGTGGCACAACGGCTTCGGCACGCAGCACGACTACAGCGTCCCGCTCGGCGATAGCGGCTGCACCAGCTGGAACACCAACGACGGCTTCGGAGGCTGCTGATGAACGAGCGTCTGCCGGGGCAAGAGCCCGATGACGAGCGGACGCCGGAGCAACGCTGGCGAGCGGCAGCGCGGTGGCGGGCGCTGGATGTCGAGATGAGCCGCGTTGGCGTTCGCATCATGCGCATGAGCGGCTTAAACTTCTGCGTCTTGACCGAGCGCCCGCTGCGGAAGCCGATGCAACAGGCAAGAAAAAACCCCTGAGCCGGGAGGCGTCAGGGGTGAGGAAATCAGGAGGCCCTTCGGGGCCTTCGTCGTTTTCGGATGATTCAGTGGGTGTGCGTGGACTCGAGTTGCGCCAGGTACTTGAAGAAGCCTTCGGCGAAGAAGGGGACGCTGACGACGCCGGGCACGTGCTCGCGGACGACGATGGTGCCGAGCAGTTTGCCGAGGCCGTCGCAGTGTTCGGCAGCTGTGGGTGCCCTTGAAGCGGCGTGGAGGATGCTGGTGGCCTCGATGGTCATCAGTCGTTGCTGGGTCGAGGCGTAGGAGACGTCAAAGAAAGGCATGGGTCTGTTGTCGTAGTAGTCGCCGGCTGGCGAGGGGTCTACTTCGTATAGCAACAGTCCGTATAAATGCACGTGTGCAAGTGAGCCAAGTCGAGCGCTGGCGCGCTCGGAAGGACTCTCCGCCGAGGGCCGGAGTTCGGCCTGCCCAAGCACTCATTCGGAAGCCCCAGGCTTCCTTGGCCTACCCTCAACGGTGGGGCCGGATACCGGCCCACTCTCGACCCTTGGTTGTGAAGTCCTTTCCACCGAGACAAGACTTCTGCCTTCCAGGCCAGTCATTCATAGCCGACAGGCCGAGTGTGGCGGAGGTTTGAAAAACCGCCGCACGTATATGTATAAGAGGCCCAGCATCCATGCGGGTTAGCGGGCCGCGAAGTAGGGTATTTACACGCCGTTGGTAGGGTGTTTTCACCTCGTCAATCGAGCCCGAGTCGCGTTAGTAGGGTGTTTTCACCTCGGTAGTAGGGTGTTTTCACCTCAAGCCTGCGACGCTTTCACCGCATATAAAACGTCGAACTACACGGAGCATCAACAACCCAAGGTGCTCACATGTCCGAATCGTTCAACGTCACCCACCTGGCCGCCGTGCTCAACGCGGAGGAGGAAGGCGCCAAACAACAGCGCGCTCGCGACCTCTCTGGCGAGACGGCGGCCAACAAGTTCCCGATGACCCTGCACAAGGGCAGCAGCGCCATCGCGCGCCCGGTGCTCTCAAGCCCGCTGTTCGCTTTTCGCAAGGACTCGATTCGGCTCACCTACACCGTCGCGCACCCTCTTGTCGTCAGCACCTACAGCTGCGAGCAGTACGGCGACAACTGCATGCTGACCTACCAGGGCGAGCAGCTGCGGCAAGACGACCAGCGCGTTCTGATTGGCCTGATTGAGTCGCTCGGTGGCCGGGAGGTCGACGACTGCATCGCAGTGAATGCGCGGGACTTTTGCGAGCACATTGGATGGGGGCGATACACGACGTCGGTCGAAAAGTTGAAGGAGTCACTCATCCGCCTGTACGGGGCCTCTCTGCAGATTCGGCATCGCCGGGGCATGCGCATGACTCGGTTTCTCTCGCACGCGGAGATTCTGGACGGCGAGATGGTCGTCAACTTGCATCGGGACATGCTGCATTTTTTCGAGGCGGGCTTCACGTATCTGCGGATTGAGCAGTACCGAGTGCTGACTGACGGCTTCGCGACCTGGCTGTACGGATTCTTGAAGGCCCACACCGATGAGACTTGCTTCGACCTCGAGGACGTCCGCAAGGCCTCAGGCAGCACTGCTGACACCCGCACGTTTGGAACCATGATGCGCCAGACGATGGAGAAGTTCGTGGATGAGGGGTTTGTCGGTGCATTCCAGTTCAAGCGGGGCAAGCTGATGAATGTCTCCTGGAGGACGGTCGCGCAGGCGCTCGCGTGAGCGGTGACTACACGGGACGTGGGACTGAACAACCCACCGCGCTCCTTCATTGCGCGAATCTCCTAGTGGTTGTGTGAGAGCGAACGAGGCCCCGGTGCAACGCCGGGGCCTTTTTCCTGCCTGCCACACTGGACCGCTCAGGCCCCTGCCACTAAAATGAGCACATGGACATGACCAACTTCCTGCATCTCTGCGGCCTGGTTGCCGCTGCTGGCGCCGCGCTCGGCGTGCTGCTGCCGCGGGCCTACCCGAAGCATTTTGGTTTCAAAGACCAAGACTGAAAGAGGCACTATGCGAGTCGCACAATTTCTCTCCGACGAACAGCGCGCGCTGCGCATTCTCGTCACCGCCAGCGCCGGCCTCATCGTGCTCGGCACAGTTGCCACCTTGCTGGCAATTCGCTTCGCTGGCTGAGTTAGGCGCGCACAAATGAAAAGAGGCACTTCGGTGCCTCTTCGCTTTTTTACTTCACCTTGCGGTTGGTGGCGTCGCGAACAGCGCCCAAGCTGAAAGCACGACTTCTTTCTTGGCCTCGTCGAGATAGGCTATTTCCAAAGCGCTGGCGTCGGCGATGACGACCGTGCGCCAGTTCTCGCCCCAAGCCTTCTTGAGCGTAGCGGCCGCCTTCGACTCCAGCGAGACGTCGACGCCCATCTCAATCGTCTCGCCTGCGTAGCGCAACTCAACGCCGAAGGGGCTCAACTTCTCGCCATGACCCCCGGGTTCGTTGCTGGCGATGCTCAGAAGTGCTTCGTGGAAGGTTCTGCCGCGGCGCTTGATTTTCCCGAGCGGCGCCAGCGACGGAGCGTGGCGAGGGTCGCTGGCTCGATTGCCTGCCTTGACCGCTTGAAGTTCAGCGCACAGCTTCGCGTCTTCGCGTTCGAAGTCGGAAAGCCGGTCATACAGGGGGGTACCGACGAAGGGGTGCAGCTGCGAGCCTGCGGCGGAAATGGTCTCATGCAGCGTGGCGAGACCCGTCATAGGTTTTTTGCTCATCAAGTCAGTATCGGCGGTCCGTGGGAAAAGTTGAGCCCTAGCGAAACTACCTACGAAGAAGACGCCTCGACGTTTAAACGGTTCGCTACACAGGATGTGAAGCATTCGCTTTCACCGGTCAGGTTCGCTACCTGAACGCAACTGCCCTCGGTCGACTCCGCCGAGCGGCGTGTTGATTGATTCGAGGCATCTCCGGAGTATTGAAAATGGAAAATGGCTTTTGGTTTGTCTGCATGGGCGTCGCTTGCACTGCGGGTGTCATCGTGTCCCAGAAGACGTTTCGTGCCCTTCAAGCTTGGTGGATGGCCGCTGCGGTTTTGCAGCATCTGAAGCCGGCCTCGGTCAGGAACGCGGCCATCGTCGGCGCACTGCTCGGGGTTCTCCCCGCGGCAATCCTGAACCTCAATGTTGCTCAGGGCGCGCTGGCAGGTGCAGCAGGGATGGCAGGCATGATGTTCAGCCTGCTGTTGCAGTCCGCAGCGAAGGCCTACCGGGCTGACGCCAAGGCTTGGAAGCGAGCCGTCACGTGGGCCCTCACGCGTATCGACGCGGTCCACTAAATGATTCAGCGCCCCTCTTGGGGCGCTTTTTCTCGGTCGGCGCGAATCACTCGCCGAGGCAGTCGACCCAGCTGCCGCCCAGTGTCTCCTCGATGCGGACGCGCACGAAGCCCTCCTCACCCTTCCTGGCCCACGCTTTCCGTACGCGCATGTCGACCACCAAGCTGTCGTCGGTCCACAGGCCGGCGTGCGTTATGGCGTCGAGGACGCCCTTGCTGTAGTTGTCCACGTCAGGCTTGGGAGCGGTCAGCTTGGTCGTCTTGGGACGGGAGCACACCACGTCAATGGAGACGGCGACGGGACCGGTGAATGGCTCGACGCCGCGGGTGCGGTGCTTGACGACGACGGGTGCCATGGACAGCCAGGCTTTGTACTTGGCGTCGTAGTACGTGCCGAATTTCCCGACGCGCGGACGACTGGCGCTGACAGGCTCGAGGTCGATGATGAACGTGGCTGTGTGTGACATGCCACGTGTAGCCAACGCCGTATAAAGACGCCGTAGACTGACGACCAAAGAGGAGAAAAAATGCTCGCAAATCCAGCCGTTCAAGGCTTCCTGATGTTCCTCATCGGAACGGCGCTCGCCGTCGGGGACGTGCATAGCCCGCTGCTGGCTCGCCTGTGCTGGCTGGCGACGGCGGTGCTGTTCCTCGTGGCGTTCTTCCAGTGGCTGCGTTGGCCGGGCAACTACGGCCGCAAGCTGGCGGGGTGGGTAGACCTGCGCTGGGGCGGTCGCATCTCACTGCGCAAGGCCGCTGAAATCATCTACAGCGAGGCTCGGGCACAGGACTCGGTCTGGGCACACGCCGCGGAGCGGATGTCCCTGGACAAGAGCCCCGACGGCCTGCTCTGCTACATCGCCGAGGTCATCAAGCAGGACACACAGTTCTACGGGAAGCGCCTGCCCTCGACGCACGTGGAAGCCATCCCGCCGTTGCAGTCGCAGTACGGAACTGTCGGCGAAGGAGCGCGCGAGATTCGGATGCGCGACAACACCAAGGCCGTGTTCGTCGACCTCGAGATTGACAAGAAGGACCTGCGCCGGGCGCTAGCTGAGGTTCGCTCGAACCTCAAGACCACGACGCCGATTTGAAAGCTTGAGACTCGGCGGGTAGACTGACGCCTGAGTGGCAACGCTCCCTGTTCTTCCTCCCTGAACAGGGCCCTGGCTTGACAGCAATGGGCTTGCACCCCGGCCTCGAGCCGGGGTTTTTCTTCCCCGTCACAACTGGTCGACTGGCGCCGGCAGGATGGCCGCCACGAACTGGCTCAGCTTGAGGCGCAGGTCATCGAGCCCATGCGAGTGCTTCACGAGCAACGTCAGCGTCGACTGAATGTCTCCGCCGATGGACTGCCAGTCCGCGTCGGTCGTGTCGGCCATTTCGTCGATGGTGTCGCGACCTCCGCCGTCGGATTGCGCGCCAGCAGCGAAAGAGGCACCTTGCTCGTGAGACGTCGCCTGTACCTTCGGCTCCCGCGGCACCAGGACGTTGTTCGGCGCCGGGTCGACGGGCAGCGGCACCAGGACGTCGTTCGGGTCGTCCTCATCCGCCAGGGGCAGGCCCAGTCGCTCTGCCAAGCCACGCGCTGAGAGCCGCAGTCCCATGCGCTGTGCAGAGAGTGCCACGTTCGCGAGAGCGACCGTGTCCTCTGGCTCCTCGATAACGAACTCGGCTGTCGGCGGCGGTACGTCTGCGCCGAAGTTGACGATGGTCAGGATGTTGACCAGGTGCTGGACGCTGTAGCCCAGCGCCTTGGCGTCGGCGCGCATGATGTCGATGCGCAGTTCTGCGTGGACGACCCCGAGCGCCTGAGACCCGCCGGCGCCGGTGTTGCTCGTGCCAGTCGTCAAAGAGGCACCCAGGAACAATTTTGCCAGGCACTCGTCCATGTATCGGATGAAGCGCTCGAACATGTCGGCAGAGCCGCCAGCCGTAGCGTCCTTGAGGAACTCCACGGTCATCGTGTCGACGATGACGGCTGCCGCGTCGCTGCCCAGTTGACCGACAGCGTTACGCAAAGCGCGGATGTCTCCAGCCTTGGTGCCAGCCTTGTACTTGCCGACCTTCACGGCCTTGCCGTACACCGCCAGAAGGGATGCCCAGTTCTTCGTGGCCATCCACTTCAACACGTAGGCGAACACCGCGGCGAGCGCCAACCCGCCGGCGACGGCCAAGCCAGACTTCTTGGCGTAGTGGGTGACGACTGTGTTGCGGTCAATGAGTGCAGGCGGCTGCCCATACTCTTGGGGCAGGACATACAGCGTGCGGCCGTCGCGCTTGCTGAACACCAAGTGCGCGGGGTCAATTTGCGTCATGTCATCCAGCACCCACATCGCACCTTCTGAGCGCAGCTTGAACGGACAGACCGAGACACCGTCGTAGGTGCCTTCGAGGAGCATCGGCACGGCTTGCTGGAACGTCTCAGTACGAAGCTGGCCCTCAATCCACTCAGCCACTCGGCGGTCTCGAGCGAGGGAGCCGCCGGGCGAGACGCGGATGGGCAGCGCTGCTACTTGGTTAACGCGCGTCTCTTTGACGCTGCGGTAGTTCGGGTCGCGACGTTCGATTTCGCGGTACAGGCGGAAGAGTGGGCGCGTGTCTCCGCCGGTGAGCGCCTCCCGCATGATTGCCACGACTTCCGGCAGACGGCGGGCGCCGATGACTACGTCAGGGTCGATTGCTTGGCGCACCCCGACGGACACGGGCGGCACATCGCCGCCTACGGGGTCGGAAGGCGCGAAGTTTTCCTGAGTCAGCGAGCGCGCCAGTGCGTCGTCGTTGGACGCCGTTGCGAACGCCATCCCGCGGCGCACCTGGTACTGCGCCGCTTGGCGCGTGATGCCCAGGGCTTGGCCGATTTGGGCGAAAGTCTTTCCCTGGGTGCGGAGTTCGAGGGCGCGGGCGGATTTGTCAGTCATTGTCAGAGGCTTCAAAGGTGTCAAAAGACACGGTCTCTGCGTGTAGCCAGCGCCCGCTCGCGTGCCTGGTCAGATTGAGTCGAAGTCCGACCGCTGAACGTCGTCGGGGTCATACGCCGGTTCAACCGGCGGCTTGTTGAAAGAGGCAGGTTTGGTGTCGGCGGGCACCTCAGCCAGGTCTTGCTGAACGGGCACGGACTGGTACGCCATCGGCTGCTCAATGTTGAAGCGGTAGTGCTTGTCGATGTGCAGCACGGCGTGCACAAACGCGTCGGCGCGGTCGCGCTTCTTGCCGGCCGGGAACACCTCCAGCTGCTCGCGGAAGGTCTGCGCCCAAGGCTGCGACCAGTCGATGCCCACCAGGCCTCGAGCCACGAACGGCGCCGCGGCGTGCGCGCGGTTGTTCTTGTCGAAGCCTGACGGAATCTCGATGGGCAAGACGTGGAAGGGAAAGTCGGTCGCCGCGTCCAGCTGCTGGATGAGCGATAGGCCGTTGGCCTTGGCCTCGATGCCGACAAGCTGCGGCTCCCAGTCTTGACAGTCCTCTTTGACGGCTTTGACAAGCGCTGGGAACTCGTGGTGCCAGCCGTCGACGTGCAGTAGGTCGATGCCCATGTCGTCGTTGCGGATGCCGATGACCACGCGCCCGGTCTCGTCGTTGTGCACCTTTTGCGTGTACGCCGTGTCGTAGAACGACAGCAACGCCAGGTAGCGTCCACGCGCCAGTGCTGGCCGGTCAACGAGCCAGTCCAGCTTTAGGACTCCGCCGTCAGCGGGGACGGGACGCTGGTTGTGCTGTGCGCCGAAGCCGTACGGGCCCAGCGCGATGCGCGCCTTCGCGACGGCCGTGGCACTCATGCGAAGCGGGTTCAGGAGTTCGCCCCTGACGGTGCGCCAGTCCGTCCAGATGCGTGTGGGCTCGGTGCGGTCTGGGTCGAACTCGGTCGGCAGGCTCAGCACTTCAAAGCCGGACTCACGCGCCCAGCCGCCCGGGTCTTTCTCCGAGAGGCGCTGGCCGATGATGAGGCGGCGGTACTGCTCCTGGCGCACGCCCCGGGAGGACATGGCCTTCAGGTGCTCGATGACTGCCTCTTGGGCGCTGGCGCTGTTGGCCTCGATGGCGTTCAACAGGTCGTCGCCGACGAACACGTGCGCGCGGTGGCCTGTGCCGGAGCCTCCGACGGACGTCGACATGCAGAACCCGCGGCGCGTGTTCTCGTAGTAGTTTTGCTGGTCGGTATCGCCCTTGAACTGCACCAAGTGGCCCCATAGCCGCTGATACAGCGGCGACTTCATGAGGTCGCGACGGCGGCGAGAGTCTCGCAGCGTCAGGTTGCGCTCGTATGTCGAGAAAATCCAGCGGAGCCACGGGCAACCCATCGGGCCCCAGGCGAACGCCGGCAGGAACACAGCGAACATCATCGACTTGGACGAGCCCGGCGGAACCTCGACGCCCAGGTCTTGGAAGTAGCCCTTCGCCCATGCTTCACCTCGCAGGTCGGCAACCATCGCCTCGAGGAACTTCTGGCCGTGGTCGGCCATGGTTTGCATCAACTGCGTGTCGACAAGGGCTTCGGCCGGTTCGACGATGGGCCAGAAATCCTGAATGAAGCGATACAGGCTGCGCTTGTAGACCTCGCGCAGCACGTCGTCCGGCCCCGGCAAGGGGGCAGAGAGTGCCTTCGCTGCACGTTTGGCAACTGGCGAAGGGGTTGGTAGCGCACGGGGCTTCATTCCCCGTGTAGGGCCGGTTTATCCAGCTTGCACGACTTCGACGGCGCCGGGTAGCGCGAGGACACCTGCCTTGTTGTACAGAGCCTCGAGCGTTGCCAGTTCGTCTGCGGTCAGGCGCGAGAGGTCGACCGGCACCGGGGCGAGGGGTTGACCGCCGCTGGTTACGTCTGTCTTGGTGGGCGCGTCCAGACCATACAGCTTGGACAGTCGTTCATCGGCCTTGAGCACGATGGCGGCGGCATCTTTGTTCAGAATCGCCAGCCCGTCTTCGTCCTTCTCGGTGCCGGTTGCGAGGGGTAGCCAAGCTTTGATGATGGCTTCCATGCGCTCGGCCTGGCTGTCCCGCTTCGCGTCGATGTCCTCAGACGCCTCCACGCTTTCCGCCTTCAGGTGCCGGCGCTCAGTCCAGTACATCTCATGCACGGACTGATGGGTGATTCCCAGGTGCAGGGCGATGTCGCGAAACGACCAACCCCGACCTTTGAGCGCCATGACCTCGACGACGCGTTGAGCGCGTGTCGTGGCAACGGCGGAGGCCTTGGACTGGCGAGGCATCAGAGTACCCCGAACGACTTCGCGAGCGAGGCAGCAGCAGCGCCGGATGCGGCACCGCCGCTAACGCACATGACCACCAGGCGCCAAACGCGGTTCTCGAGGGCTGAGATTCGAGCCTCGTGCTTCTCCAGCACCTTCTCGATGGACGTTGCCAGGCGCTCGGTGTTCTGCGCGATGTGACGTACCTCAACCTGCAGTGTGGCGAGTTCGCGTTGGGTGAGGGTGTCGTTCATTTGGCAGGTGCGGCGGGCGTCGAGGTATTCGCCGTGTAGGGAGCCAGCGCCGCACGCAGCATGTCGATGCAGGCCTTCTGCGCGGCCATGCGTTCCACTGCGACCTTGAACACTTCTGCCAGCGTCGCGCCGGCGGCCGGCGAGGCCACGCTGTCGCACGTCGGCATCACTGCGACAGGCGAGTTGTCGACGGGCACATAGACGACCTTCGGCACTTCAACGTGGGGCAGCGGAGCGTCAGTCGCGCAGCCGGCCAGGGCGGCAACCGCTACGAGGCACAGGAAGGTGCGGCTCATTGTGCTTCCCCTTCACGCAGCTTGTCGGCAAGCCAGGCGGCGCCGTCCTCGCACTTTGCGGGGACAACCTGAGCCTGGATGGCCGCGATGTCGCGAGCAGCGTTGGCCTTGACGGTCTGCACCTGGGCCTGTGCCTGGGTGACCGCGGCTTGCTTCTCGACCGCCGCGGCCTGCAGGTCTGCGATGGCGGTGTTTTGCTGCTGAATCGTGGTGCTCAGCAGGTTGCCCTGGGCGACAGCGACGTTGAGGGCGTTGACGGCCTTGAGTCGAGCCTGTTCGGACGCGGCTGCTTGGACCTCAGCGGCCGAGACCAAGTGGCGCTCATAGGCGAACCCGCCCGCGACGGCCAGGACGATGACGCCGATGCCTGCGAACTTCGCCAGGGAGGCGTATGCGCTGAGGGCTTCGAACATCACTGGCCTCCTGCGCCGGGCTCGGTCGAAGCCTTGATGCGAACGCCGGCAGCGCCCCCGCCCAGCAGACCGCCGGCGCCAGCGCCGAATGACACCGCATCCCAGGTCTTGGTGGCGATGACGTGATAGACCGCGATGCCGAGGAAGGTCAGGCCGGACGCGAGCAGCAGGAAGCGGCTGACGTCGAAGGTCTTGTTGTCGGCGCCGGTCAGCATATGCACAACGAAGGTGCGCACGCTTGACGGCAGGTAGGCCAGCACGGCCTTGAGTTTGTTGAGGATGGCTTCCATGAGACGGCTCCGAGAGAGAGGAATTCGTCTCGTGTAGGGAGCGCCCCCGGGTCAGCTGTCAGTAGAGGTCTGCGATACTCCCAGTTGAGAAAACGAATCTTTTCAAGGGGTGGGAATGGCGCTCAACGTCTGGCCGCAGGCCATTCAGGACGGGTACGAACTGCACGAGTGGCACCACGCCTCGTCAATCCTGGCGGTTGACTTCCCGAACGAGTTTCGGGACATCTGTGAAATCCTCGCCGGCTTCCGCCTCCTGCGCAGCCACGTCACCGCTGCTGGCGGCCGCAAGAGTCCAATCAGCACGGCCATTGACTCCGAGTTCTACCGCCGGGGCTGGATTGAGCACTCGTTCAACACGAACGTCGTCGTCGACGGCGTGACCAGCCCCGTGCCGACGCACAAAGTCGACTGCTATCGCAATGGCGTCGCGTTCGAGGTGGAGTGGAACAATAAGGACCCGTTTTTTGACCGGGACCTGAACAACTTTCGGTTGCTGTTCGAACTCCGCACGGTCGGTGTCGGTGTCATACTGACCCGAGCGAGCCACCTTGACCGAATCTTCCGGGAACTCGGTAAGTACGACTCGTACGGCCAGAGCACGACCCACATGAACAAGCTGCTGCCTCGTGTTCAAGGCGGCGGCGCCGGTGGCTGCCCAGTCATCGCCATCGGCATCACAGAACGGATTTATGTCGAAGACTAAGCCGGGCACCGCGGAAGGCAAGGTAGCCGCTGCGGACATGCTCAAATTTCAACGCAAGCATGGCCAGTTTCGGACCATCTTGGCTGACCCGCCGTGGCAGTTCCAGAACTCCACAGGCAAGATGGCGCCTGAGCACAAGCGCCTGCATCGTTACCCCACGCTCGTTCACCAGGACATCCTCGACCTTCCGGTTGAGCAACTGGCTGCCGAGAAGTCGCACCTGTACCTCTGGTGCCCGAACGCCCTCATCGCTGAAGGCCTCGAGGTGATGAGCGCATGGGGCTTCGAATACAAGACGATGCTGACCTGGTACAAGACCCGCAAAGACGGCGGCCCTGACGGCCGCGGCGTCGGGTTTTACTTCAGGAACGTGACCGAGATGATTCTGTTCGGCATCCGTGGCAAGGACAACCGAACGCTGCAGCCCGGTCGCACACAGACCAACATCATCGTGAAGCCGCGGCGCGAGCACTCGCGCAAGCCGGATGAGCAGTACCCGCTCATCGAGGCTTGCAGCCCGGGTCCGTTCGTTGAACTGTTCGCCCGAAAGGCGCAGCCGGGTTGGAAGGCGTGGGGCAACCAAATTGACCCTGACAAGGGCCACGTCGTGACACTCGAGGAGCACCGGCAACGCCGCATGCTCGAAGACGAGCAGCACAGCACGCTGTGACCAAACGACAGATGCCCCTCACGGGGCATTTTTCATGGAGGCGACCTGTTCGCTGCTCTCGCGCGCCAGCTGCTCGTTCAGCATCGCGATGAGCCACGTCGGCGCGGTGCGCCGGTTGAACTCCGCAGCGTCAGGCATCTTCCGCTCGTAGAACTCGCTGTAGACCTTGCGCACCGGCCATAGCGCCCGGCTGCTCCGCACCGAAGGCCCGTCAGCACTGTAGACGTGGAGCATCAGCGCGTCGTAGTCGATGCGCGCGATGACGTAGACGTCGGGCGTCTTGTCCGCGTTGATGTTGCAGCCCGTCTGAGCCACGTCGCAGGCCTTCTTGAGCCCCACGGCCTTGATGTCGTAGGTGATGCCGCCGGCCGTGAACTCCGGCGCCTTGCTGGCGTCGTGGTCGACCAACGGCGCGCACTGCGTGACGTCGGGCCCATGCCGAAGGATGTGCATCAGAACCAGTTCGGCGATGAGGCCCTGCATGTCGAGGGTGAGGTCGCCGACCGCGCCGCGGCGGTTGCTCGTGCCGTTGCGGCCGAGACGGATGTTGCGCGTGGTGCGGCACCGGCCAAGCTGGAGCGCTTCCTTCACATCTTCCTGCGTGAACGGGGTGCTCCAGCAGTAGGCGATTTCAGCGCTGGACGCTGCGACGTCGATGGAGGCCAGACAGTCGCCGGCCAACTGACGGCGCTGCTGCTTCGACGCGCGAAGCGGTGGGGTCGGAACCTCGTGGATGAGGGGCATAAAATCTCCCGTTTTGGGGTGTAAGTAGGGGCCGTACACCTCGTATAGGGAGCGTCGTTTAAAGACTGTCGCTGCACGAAAAAGCCGCCCTGGGGCGGCTTGCTCTCAACGGTCTTGGGGTCAGTGGACGGGCCGGCTCAGGTGTGACCACTTGCGCAGCGCCTGGCCGTTCGCCAGACCTTCATCGAGCCAGGCATGAAAGAGGCAGTTCGCGTTCGGCGTCGGCTTTGAAGGGACGCGCTTAGTCTCCTCGGGCAACGCCTCTTCGAATAGGCTGGTTTGCTTGCGCACGAGGTCGCGGATGCGGCGCGTCGCGGAGATGATTTCAGCTTCCCAAATGGCCTGGGACGCGACGTCGCTGCGAATGCAGCGGGGCTTCCAGTGGCCGTTGCGATGCATGGCGACGAAGGTGACCTGGCGCGCGATGCGAGCCTCGATGTCGTCGAGGTAGCCCTGGTCCTCGAGTTCATCAATCCAGATGGTGGTGTCGTAGGCCGCATCGCCGACGGCGTGCAGAGCGGGTGCGTAGCCGTGGTGCTTGAGTAGGCGGCTGGCTTGGACGGCAGCGCGTCCGATGGCGAAGTTGGCTGCGGGATGGGAGAAGGCGGTGTAGACGGTGGACATGGTTGCTCCTTGAGAGGTTGTGTAGCGCGGCTGAACTGGCCGCACCAACCATGTAGGCAGAAGTTTTATACGGCGTGAGCGGACGCGAAGAAGCCGCCCGGAGGCGGCTTGCAGGGGGCCTCTTTCGAGGTCAGTAGTACCGACGCAGGACCACGTCCATTCCGTTGCCGCGGCCGTTGCCGTACACCGCTACCGCGTCGAGGTCGACGTCCTCGTCTGCTACGCCAAGCTTCGCGAAGAAGTAGCCCTCGAGCGCCCAAATCTGGCTCAACGCATTGTCGTAGGCCACCTTCTCGCCGATGGCCCGGTCGTAGTTTTTCGGGTCCAGGCAACCGCTGGTGCCAGCCAGCTTCACGCCGGCCCAGGTGGTGATGGTACACACGGTGAACGTGCCGTTGTAAGCGTAGTCGACCGCGTCAACTTGCTCCTTGATGTAGTCGAGAGTCAGCTTCATTGGCCACCCCCATTGACCAGGCGGTACGCCTGCGTGCTGCTCACGCCCAGCGCCTTGCCGATGGCACGGTAGCTGACGCCCTCGTCCCGCAGGACCTTGGCAGCAGTTGCCTTCGCCGGCTTGATTCCAAGCGCATGGGCGTTGCGGGCGACGAGTTGGACGATGCGAGCCTCGGCGCCGCGGGAGGCCATGATTGCCTCTGCCGCACGGTCGGGATTGAGGAACAACTGCGTGCTGACGTTGACCTCGGCAGGGCGGGAGAACGCACGGCGTTCGGCGTCCACCATCGACGCGATGTCACGCTGAACCTTCTCGAGCAGTTCCAAGCGGTTGTACGGCGTTTGGTGCGTCCGCATGCCTTTGACGCTGAGGGTAGTGCCGCTGTCTGTGGCTGTGATTGTGAGTTCCATTGGTTGCTTTCAAGAGCGCACGGAGAGTCGTGCACTGCGTGTAGCAACAGCCGTTTAAAGACGGCTAGACTGGCTGGTGCAACGGCGCTCCCAGGCCGCCCACGACTCCCAACGACACGGAACACCCATGCCCAAGCTGAACAGCACCTACGCGGATTTCGTCGAATGCGAGGTCACCACCAAGGCGAACACCAAGGCGACGATTCCCGCGGGCCGGCATCATGTCGTGGAGAACCAGACGCAGGGCGGCGGCGCGAGCATCAGCTGGCCTGGCTCGCAGATTGAGGTGAACTACGTGGAGTTGCAGCGGCTCGTCAAGGACGGATTGGCCACGCAAGCGTAGAGGAACAGACCATGCCCATCGGACACATCGCCCACACGCACTTCCCCTACTGCATCAAGAAGCTGCCGGATGAAAGTTTCGTGGTGCTGAATCGCGACTACAAGCCGCTTGGATTCAACACCAAAGACCACCTGGCGTACGAACAGTATCCGATTGCCGTTCGGTTCGCTCGGCTCGTACCGGCGACGGTGGCGAAGTTGTCCGTGCATGGGCACACCGATACAGACTTCATCTTCCTCTACGACGACGGCAGCATCCCAACCGAATCTGCGGCGAACATGAAGGCCTACCTCGCCCGCCTCGAGATACTGTCCAAGCTGAAGTTCAAGGATTCCTGACCAAGAAAAAGCCCGCCGGGTGGCGGGCTTTGGAATCAGGTCACGCGCGCGAGGGTGCGGCGTAGTGTCTCCGCCGACGTCGCTTCGTCGGGTGCCAGCGCTGCAGCGCCAGCTACCCACTCAGCCAACTGTTCATGCGTCAGCACGGGGCTGCCGTCGTAAGCCCTCTGGCCGCGCGCGTAGGCGTGCAGGACGTCTGATGCGTGGGTGAAGTGCCAGCTGGCCGTGCTCAGCGCCGGTAGCGTGTGTTCCAGCTGTACTGGCCCGAGGCCGAACAGCAGCACGCCGATGGCGAGATAGTCGTCCGTGGGTCTGTACTCGATGCCGTCGCATACGACGGCAAGGGCGCCAGGCTCTGTCCCGACGATGCGGGCGATGCGGGGTTCGTTCACGCCTGCACCTTCGACTCGAACACGAGGGCTGCATGCCATCTGCCGTCGCCGTCCTGCACAGGTTCGTGCGCGGTGGCGGCCAGCGAAAGAGGCACCAGCTGTGCGCCGATGCGCACATACAGGCGGGTGTCTGGGTCTTGAGACTGGAACGCCTCGACGAGTTCGCGGGCTGTCAGCATGGCGGCTCCTTGTGAATGGGTAGTTGGTGTCCGATGTCTAGCGCGAGCCGGTACAGCTTGTCGTGCAGGGCCTCCTGATGGACGCTCCAGCGCTGGTCATCCCAGTGCTCGGATGTCGTGGTGCTGTAGCCGCGGCCGTTGACGACGACGATGGCCTCGAGCCAGAGCGCACCGCACATGCGCACGCGGTGCTCGGTGATGCGTACTAGGCTGGCTTGGCAGTAGTTGGCGACGTGCTGCGCGACGAGGCGCAGGCGAATGTCTGAAAAATTCCCGATGAATCGGAGTTCGATGCGGGGGTCTTGAAAACAATGGTTCGTAGGGGTCTCCTGCTTCGAAAGGGGTCACCTTCCGTGTAGCGAGAGACCCGTATAAACGAACTACTTCAAGGCCTCGGCCAGGCGCAGCAGCTTGTCGAGCGCAGCGGGGTCCATGGAGGCCAGGGTTTGCAGCTTGTCCATCGTTTCGGTGGTCATGCCAGCAATCGGAGCGGGAGCAGGTGCTGCTTCTGCAGCGCGAGTCCAACCCACCATCTCCGCGAACCACGTGGCCCACGCGTTGGCGCCGTCGCGCATCTGAGCGTAGTCCCGCTTCTGGTACGAGCCCGTCATCGTCAGGCCGCCGCCCGTAGACTTGTGCATAGCCAGCTGACCAATGGTTCGCTGGTGCACGTGGGCGCTGGGTGCCAGCGTAATCATCGTCTTGCGCAGCACGTGGGCAGTCATGTGCACGCCCGCTACGTCGTCCAGCAACTTCAACGACTCTCGGATGTCTTTGAAGGGCTTGCCTGGCTTGCGCCCCGATTCGATGAGGAACTTCTGCCCGGGCTTCACCACGGCCAGTCGCGGAGCGAATACTCTGTCCCAGAGCCAGTCAGACACTGGGTAGGCAAACGAATCGCCGTCTGGCTCCGCGTACGGGCCACCCTCATCCGTTGCACGCCATTCGACCGTGCGGCGGGCCTTGTCGATGCGGTTCAGCGGGATGCCTCGGATGAGCGAGTCGCGCCAGCCCGTGAGCATTCCGATGATGAGGATGTCGCGCTGCGGCGCACGCATTTCCTGCTCGGCCAGCTGCACCGTCGCCTTCAGACGCTCCGTCTCGATGAAGTCATGCTTCTCCGGCGTGCGCTTGGTAATGATGCCGCGCTTACGCAGGATGGGCACTGGGTTCACCAAGTCACGGTTGGACGCCGCATAGTGGTTGTACAGGCCACTGATGATGCCGCGCATCATCCCGTCGAACCGGCTTTCGGACACCGGTTTGCGCAGGCGCTTCTCGAAGCTGAGCGGGGTGGTTGACTCCACGCGCAGGTCCGTCCAGCGCTGAACTGTCAGCTTGTCGATGGGGACGCCATGCCACTCGGTCGGAATCATGTCGTCCCATCGAGAGCGGTAGTCCTCGACCGTTCGCGGACGGATGCGCTCGCCCGTGGCCACGACCTTAGTCTTGAACAGCATGTAGCCCTCGAACGCCTCCGAGAGCGTGGGCAGGCTTGTGACGCCTGTCTTCCGCTCCTTGCGCGCGCGCTCGCGTGCAGCGGCCGCTTGGGCCTGTGCGTCACCGAAGCGCAGCGCTCCAACAGCGCCCAGCTTCACTTTTTCGTCCTTGACCGTGCCATCGGGCCGCAGCTTGTCGACACGCACGGCGTACCAGCGTTTAACGTTGCCCGACTCGTCGGGCCGGCTCACGACGACGCCGAAGCCCTTGGTGTTCGGGTTCGTCCAGAACTTCTCGGGCGCTGCGCCTTCAAAGGGTGCTCTCGCCGCGCTGTTTTCGTCCGTGAACACGAACTTGGTCTGTGCCGGCTTTTGAGCCGATTTTGCTGTTGACATGTGCCGCCCTGGTGTGCTTGATGTCGTCATTTTAGTGGAAAGTCCTTGCAGGTAAGAGTCCTACGTGGTCTAGAAATGTGACCTTTTAGGCTTTCCACCGTTTTTCCACACGAGCGGTTTTTCGTCTTAAATGCGACAGCGCGGCTTTCCAGAATCCGACACGCACGGACGTGTGTGCGGACTTTGAAAAGTTCAGTGTTTTCCGGGGGTTACGAGGTAGTGCAAGGTTTGTTGAGCCTTGCGTGTGATGCGTTGCACATCACGTTTTTGCCTGGAAAGTCGGTCCCAGAGGATTTTGAGTCTGGCGTGGCTACCGATTACACCACCGAGGCTTCAGCGCGACTTCAAACGCGCCAGGGGCCGGATTATCACATGTCGAAGGCGAGGTTTGAAGCTCGCTGCGACAATGGAGGCGTCCTGTCCAGCACTCTTTCCTCGGAAATCCTGCCTCCATGCCGACGTACAAGACCCTCGAAGATGCCATCGGCCACACGCCGCTCGTCCGCCT
>FTIR01000033.1_pt1 | contig 41022 bp, 33 predicted proteins | sample 1658041 | NCBI WGS metagenome assembly FTIR01 (sample SAMEA3914793, study PRJEB12502) | metagenome | biome: forest; material: soil | place: Canada | collected 2011-07-03 | depth 0.3 m | reverse complement strand
GTCGTGAGGATCGAGCGCACCGACGGAATTGGCACAACGCCGAGGCGCTGATCATGAGCACGACCGACATTCATCAGGTGCCACCGAAGGACGATCCGGAAGCGCTCGCTCTGCGCGCCTCGCCCCGACCGGTCACGCGGCTGAACCGTCGCATGCTCGCGGTGCTGGCAGGAGCGCTCGGCGCGGTCGTCCTTGGCGCGACGCTATGGTCGCTACAGTCGCACCGGCGGCCCCAGAACGCAGCGGCCGAACTGTTCAACGTCGATCGGGTCTCCCGTGCCGAGAACCTCGATCAGCTGCCCAAGGACTATTCCAAGGTGGCCAAGGCGAGCGTGCCGGTGTTGGGCGAACCGCTACCAGGCGACTTGGGGCCGGCCATCGTGCATGCGCAGCGCGATTCGAACGCCGGCGCGATCGCATCCACCGCGCCCGCGGGCCGCCTTGCGCAGCCGGGCGACGCCGAAGAAGCAGCGCGCTCGTCGGTGTTCTTCCGCACCGGCGGCGCGGGGAATGCGGCGCCGGCAGCCAGTGCTCCCGCTGCATCTGGGCCGGCCGCCGGCAGCCTGCCTTTCAACCCGATGGCGCCGGCAACGTCGCCATCGCAGATGGCAGACCCGACAGCGCTGCAGAATCGTCAGGATCAGAAGCAGGCGTTCATGGCGAACGTCGGCGATGGCCCCGCGAGCAACCCGGCAGGCTTGCAGATGCCAGCCTCGCCGTACCAGGTGATGGCAGGCACAATCATTCCGGCGGCGCTGGTGACGGGCATCGACTCGGACTTGCCCGGGCAGGTCATTGCCAGCGTGACAGAGGGCGTGTACGACACGGCCACTGGACACTACCTGTTGATTCCGCAGGGCTCGCGCCTGATCGGGCGCTACGACAGCCAGGTGGCCTTCGGTCAGCGGCGTGTGTTGCTCGTGTGGACGCGGCTGATCCTGCCGGACACCTCCTCGATCGCGCTCGACCGATTGCCCGGTGTCGATCCGGCCGGCTATGCCGGACTCGAGGAGGGCGTCGACTGGCACTGGGATCGCATCCTCGCTGGTGCGGCGCTATCCACCCTGTTGGGCGTGGGGGCCGAACTGGCAGCGCCGGCGAACAGCACTGACGGCAACCGCGTCGTCATCGCCGCGCGCGACAGCTCGCAGGACACGGTGAATCAGGTCGGCCAGGAGGTCACCAAGCGCAACCTGAGCGTCCAACCGACGCTGACCATCCGGCCAGGGTTCCCGATGCGCGTAATGGTGAACAAGGATCTGGTCTTGCGGCCGTACCAACCGCTCTTCTTCCAGAGAGGATCGTCGCAATGAGTAACGCGACCAACGGCAAGCTGCGGTTGGGCCCGCTGCCCCGCACCGAGGTGGTCAAGCTGACCATCTCGGTGCCGGTCGAGCTGAAGGCCATGCTTGATCAATACGCCGATCTGCATGCGAAGGCGTGGAGCGAGCCGGTGGACGCAGTCTTGCTGATCCCGCACATGCTGGCGGCGTTCATGGAGCGCGACAGGGGCTTCAGGACTCTTCGCAATGGTGCGAGAGCGGTTCAAGGCGGATCAAAAGTTTCCGTGTCGCCACCGATGTCGACTTCCGCTGGAGGGCCTGATCCAAAGTAGGGGCGCAGATGCGGATCGCGGGCGCTGCAAGCCAGACTTTGAACGCAAGGCGCTTCACCTGCCTGCGACTACCCGTGGAACCGCATCACTCCCGGTCGCCGAGCATGTGTGGAATATCTGTGAGCGACTTCCTCGATCAGCGCGCGGCGGAGTCTGAAGCTGGGCTTGCCGTCAACGTCGGTCTTCGCTGCGAGTGCCATGAAACAGCGACATGACACCAGCAGGTGCCACTCCCCGGACTTGAGCGAGACCTTGCCGATGTCCATCACGCTGTCATTCCGGTATCGAAGCGAACTGGGAATCTTCTTGCTGCCTTTCTCCACGCCGGTGAAGGCACCGATCAACGCACTTGGTACCAGCAAGGCCAGCAGGTAGCGATGTGTGCTGACCTTCCCCTGAACATGGTCGCACTCGGGGCCGATCTCCACGACATGCAGCTTGGTCGAGCTCTTTTCCTCAGCGTCCAGATCACGCGTCGCGAACTCCTGTCGGATCAGTGCGGCATCATCGTGTCCGAACGCATTCACGAACGGACCCGAGTTGATGAAACGCGATCCGAGTGCGGTCACGGTACCGCGAGCCCACATCCGCGCTCCGGAAGCCGGAGCCAGCTCCTCGATCAGATAGCTGGTGTTCAGCTGTGCAGCGGACACAACGGCCGGGCGCTTGCGAGTCCCTGCAGCAGACACGATGTCCAGCAACCGCTGAACGTCTTCCGCCGCAGGTGCTGGCTCGTTGCCGATGAGAGAGAGCTGATCTTCAAGCAAAGGCAGCAGAGCTGCATCGAGAGCAACTGTCAGGCTGGCCGTAGCCTCCTGTTGCCCGACAGCCTCGCAAGCCAGAAATGCCAGCAGATTCTCCCAATCGGCCGTGGGATTCGACGACGTTTTCACCAACTCGAAGAGGCGATCTGTAGTTCTGGCCGCTGCGCGCGCGGCGCGGTCTTCCCAGGAAGTCGCAACAGCCAACGTCCTGAAGCCGCTGATCTTTTCCAGGATGAGGTCGCGCAGCCTGGCCGCATCGAACTCGTCATCGCCGGCCACTGACGGAATCTTGAAGACCTCGTTCTTATTGATGGCTGCATAGCCGATCGGCGGGGTCAGGCCAGCATCCGCGGCGCGCTCCTGGATCAGGCTGGCGATCTTGTCGCTGTCCCCAGGGAACTGCGACCAGAAAATCAGCACGTATGGGCCAGTGGTAACGATCTTCTTCAGGCAGAGGATGATGTTTGCCGCATGGGTCTTCTCATTGTTCGGTCCTCCGCCGACCAGATGAATATCTGAAAACACGATGCGCAGGCCCGGCAACGGCTGAGCAGGCGCATTCTCAAGCTGCCCATCCTCGAACAGAAAAGGAATCGCGCAGAAGCCGGCTTTCCCGAGTCCCCAGACAATCTTCTGCAGGTGATCTTCGACGTCATCGATCGCTGCGACACGCGAGTGAAGTGGAATCATTTTTCGTTCTTGAAAGAGAAGACGATCGCCGTTCCGTCGTAAGCGACCGGCAGGTCGACCACGTCCTTCAGCTCTGCCGCATCGACGACATCCAGCTTGCCGCCGATCGAGTCCATGACTGTCTTGCAATAGAACAGACCCAGTCCCATGCCGCCCGCACGAGTGGAGAAGAACGGTCGCCCCAGCTGATCGCGTGGCAGCTGAAAGCCCGGCCCGTTGTCGACGACGGCGATCATGCCGCCGGTCTCCTCATCCCAGTTGGACAGGACCAGAATCGCACCTGGCGTGTCGCTGCCGTCCCGCTCCCTGCGGAAGCGAGTCCAGTAGATCGCGTTGTCGATGACATTGCTCAGCGCGGCCACCATCAGACCGCGCGGGAGCATCTGCGTGAACGAGTGCTTCTTTGCGGGATCGGCCGTCCAGTTCGAGAAGACGACCCCGTGTCGCTTGAAACGGTCAGCGTGCATGCCGCTCGCGCGCTCGACCAGATCTTCCACCGATACCTTTCGCGGCGGGTCACGCTGCAGCAGCGGTTTGAACGTGTCGAGTAGCTTTCTCAGGTGATCGATTTCGAGGCGAATCTCGTTCGGATCGGCCGCGGCGTGCAGCTTGCGTTGCACGCGATCAATGCTGTGAACCACTTCGTGAAAGATGAGGGCCAGGTTCATGCCGGCCAAGCCGGCGGAAACCATGACGTCCCGAAAAGTCTTCAGTTCGTGCTGGATGGACTGGAGGATGGGCTTGACCTCCTTCTCCAGCTTGTGCTGCTTGCCAAGGGACTCCAGTTTTTCCAGGGCGTCCTGAACCGGCGGAGGAGCTTCCTGCTCGCCTCTCAAGGCCTTGTCGATCTCCGCTCTATCGGCGCCGTGTTCGCGCTGGAAGCGGTCGAAGATGCTCAGTACGATCCGCCGCAGTCGCTGGAAGGCCTCGTTGTCGTCGAACCCCTCGCGATTGGTCTTCTCCTTCAGCGACGAGCTGCTTGCCAGGCTCAACGCGATCTGCGCGATCACGCTCTGGGTACCCAGTTTGCCGGCAGGCCGGTTGATGCGCCGCGCGTCCAGACCCAGCCAGTCCTCTCCGGGCTCACCGTAGTTGAAGACACGAATGTTGTCCCGATAGACACGCACACCGGTCTGGTTGTCCAGCCACTTCTTGAGCTGCTGAGGGGCCCCCGACGCTTTCAAAATTTCATCGCGCCGATGAAATGCGTGAAAACTGCCTTTGATGGCTCCGATGCCCTTCAGGTCGTCGCTGGTCAGAAAGATTCTGTCGTCGCGCTTTTGACGGCTGCGCCCGACCTCGACGGGCAGATCATCTTCGTCCGGCTCGAGCAGCTGCAACTTTTCACTGGCGTCAGTCGTTCTGCCTTTCAGCCCCTTGAAGCGAGGCGGCGTGAACGAGTACTCCCAGGTCAACAGCCCGGCCTCGTCGAGGGTGAAATCGAAGTTCCAGACTGCAGCCTCAAGCATTTGTTGCAGGCTGGGCAACCCTTCGATTTCCTCTTCGCGGCCCGGAAGGTGAAGATTTACTGCAAAGGACTTGGCGACGTCGAACGGATTGCTCAACGACGAAACCAGGCGGTAGAGGTCACGAATCTCGCGACGAGTCCATTGCTCTCGATGAAGCCCGGTGATTTCGACACGCGTACCGGGTCCGTTCTTGAACACTTTCGGCGGGACGTTTTCCTCGACCTCCACCTGCAGCCCGTCGCCCAGATAGCGTGCGCTGTCGATGAGCTGCGTCCAGTTGATGGAAAACTCGTATTCCGGTTGTCCTGCCTCGCACGTGGTGAGCGTGAGTTCTTCCCCGAGTTTCTGCACTGCCAGCCGTCCAACGCCTTTCTCCCCCAACGGGAGACGGCCCATCGGGCTTCGTGGGCGTGCCGATTTCTTTCGCTTGGAATCAGTTCCGATTTCCAGCCACGCGCTCTCGATCGTTTCCGCCGACATGCCGATTCCGTTGTCGCTGACGATGATTGTCGGGGGAGTGGCGTTGAGAGCCAGCGTGACATCGACGACAGTCGCGTCCGCGTCGTACGAATTCTTCACGAGCTCGAAGACGGCCAGGCGATCATGTCCGATGAGTTCGTCACCGAGCAGCTTCAATACATGAGACTGAACGCGGAATGGAACGCTCTTGGACATGTTCACTTTCCTGCCACGTGAGAGGCACTTGAATGGATGATCGACGGGCCCGTCGTCAGGACTGTCCGGACCTTCTGAGACAACAAGGGCAGATCAGCGCCGTCGCACTCGCACAGTATCGTGACATTCCGTACTGTGGCGGCGAGTGCCTTATTTGCGATCGCGATTGCGCGCTTCCACTCGAAACGTTTCCGACTTCGCCGGGCCAGGGCCAGCCGTCGAAACGACACGCCGAAAGTGATCCCAGCAGGTCTTATTCGAACAACTCGGCATGAGTACCTGCTCGCACGAAGACGACCTGCTCGCTGGCGCTGCTTCCGTCCAGGCGATAGATCAACAGGAAGTCGCCGCCGACATGGCATTCGCGGTGGTCAGCCCAGTCGCCGGCGAGCGCATGGTCCAGCCATTCCGGTCCGAGAGGCCCGTCGTTGGCGATCAGCAGCAGCATCGCTTCCTTGAGCCGCTTCATGTCGTAGCGGCCGGAGTGCGAGAGTCGCGTCCAGTCTTTGACGAAGGCCTTGGTTCGGTCTGAGGCCCTGGGCAGGGCCGCGCGCTTACTGCTTGGCGCCTTCTTCGAGGTCATGAATCAGTTTGTCGGCTGTCGCAAACCGCGCCTTGGTCATGGCGCGCGCCTCTTCCATAGCGGCGCGGGTGCCGGCATTCGGCGCCTTCAGCGTGAACGGAAGTTGCTGCTCCGCAACGACGCGAGTCAGGAAAACGCGAATCGCATCGGACACAGTCAACCCCATCGCGGCCAGCGTCTCGGTCGCCTGCGTCTTGATGTGCTCGTCCACCCGCACGTGGACCATCGTGGTCGCTGCCATCTTGCGCTCCTTGCTCGTGTATGAGATACATTGTATCTCAAATGAGCCATCGCTGGCTAGCTGGAGAGCCGCGAAGCTGCTTCCCCAGACTGGACAGCAGAGCAGCAGTGAGTGCGTCACCGGCAGTCGACGGGTCGGCTGCTGCATCAACAGAGTCGCGCGGGTACTGTCAGTCACCATCGAGGACGCTGCTCAGCGCCCAAAGCGCAGATATGGCGCAAACACGAGCCAGTTCTGTTGCCACAGATCCCGGTAGGCTGACACGACGAGCTCAAGCTGATCCTGCCTAGCGGTCTTCAACTCGGGGTTCTGCTCCTTCTTGACCGCATGTCGTGACGTCCACAGAGCTGTGTTCGCCTTGGAAAGGTTGTTCAGGTAGTCCATTACAGGTTGGTCAAACAACCAGATTGCCTTTTCTTTCGCATACTCCCAGGCCTCGTCCTCCTCACGTGTCATGCGTTCTTCGAATGAAGCATCGACGAAGCGTGTCATCGCCTGATGAATCGCGACTCGTTCCTTGAACAGGTCGAACTTCAGCTTCTCGTGTGCGGTCTTCCATTGACGCCAAGCGATGTATGTCGCGAAGCCTGCTGCGATAACTGCGACGATAGGCGTACCCAGGGCTTGGACGTAGGCCGTCCAGTGTGGATCGGCTGGGACGTTCTGAATCAAGATTGTGGTCACGCCAGCCGGCAAGAGGACAGGTGACGAGGCCGCCGCGTGAATGACAGGTGCAGCGGAGACTGCGGCGGTTATGGGCATGGATTTCCTAGCGATATTCGTAGAGTAGGAAAAGCAGCACTGGCACGGCGACCGCGAGCAGGCCAATCGCGGTCTGCCAGCCAGGCCACCGCGTACCGATCTTCACGATGAGGTTCCCCTCGCGGCCGATCATGTTGCTCTCGCGACCGATATCGTTGGCCTCCATCGCCTGCTCCAACTGCGCGGCTTGAACGTCCACCGTCTGCTGCTCGCCCTGGGCATCCATCACGGCCAAGCGCTTTCGCATGTACACGCGGGATTCCTCGCCGTATGCGGAATAGCGCCCAGCAGCGACCTCTGCCGCCATGTTTTCCTTAGACATTGCGTCGAGCTTCGCTATTCGTTCTGGATCGAGCATGGGCTGGCTCCTTCCCCTCAAGTCTAAGGCTAGACTCCCCGCGCTACGGGACAAGCCATGCATGAGCGCAGCAAGAGGTTTCATCGCGAGGTGGTCGTGGCGACAGTCCAGCAGTTCGTGAACGCGGACCCGATAGTCGATATCTTGAGCGCCGCCAGCACCAGATCTATCTGGGCCGTGAAAGACACTGGCGCACGCGGTGAGCTACCCGAGCGCGAAGATGCCATGGAAACTTCGCCTCCACTGGTATGTATCTGCACTCAGCTTTCGAAGCTCGCCGCTCCCTTCCCCTGGCGCCGCTTTCCGCGGCACCGGGAGACGCCTTACAGCGAGTAACATCTCGCGGAAAGAGCAACGCAGCTTCGCTGTTGCTGGTTCAGGGAGGACCGATGCCGGACATCACATACCCCCGCCCCAAGGGCAGGCTCGGCCATGCACGGGTGGCGGTAATGACCATCATCAAGGAAGAGTTCGAAGCGGCCCGAGATGTCCTGGAGCTCCACCAAGAGGTGCCTGGCACTCAATATGTGACGGGAGGCGAGCCCAAGGACGGGCAGTACGAAATCGTCCTGTGCGAGGCTACGGAGAGGTCGAACATTCCCTGCGCGACCTTGACGAAGGACATCATCGATGATTTTCGACCAGAGGTATTGCTGCTCGTTGGGATAGCCGGCGGACTTACCGATGACGGTATAGGGCGCGATGGAATTTCGCTGGGCGATGTGGTTGTCGCTGACTCGATCGTGTACACCGAGTTCATGAAGATCACGGACGGCAAGCACTTCCTGCGCTACCTTCCCGTCGACCACCCTTCCATTCATCTTCGCAAGACCATCGTCAAGGCCTTGATGCGGAGTGTCGACCTTTCTGCCGTAGTGAAGGTGGAGAGGCCGGAAGCGCCTCAACCGCCCAAGATTCTCGAAGGCCAGATTGTTTGTGGCGACAAGGTGATGGGGGGCGTCGAGGACAATATGCAAGCGCAGTTGCTAGCTCCATTCGACAAGGCGATCGCCGTCGACATGGAGTCCATCGGAATGGCCCGCGCTGTCTGCGAATGCCGAACTTCGGTTTGGTACAACCCGCGGTACCTGGTCATCAGAGGAATTTCTGATCTGGTGAGTGCGCAAGAAAACGGAGAGACGCGAGCGAAGTGGAAGTCGTATGCCGCTCATGCAGCTGCGTCCGTGGCGAAGGAATTCGTTGGCCGTCTGCTGAGAGGAATTCCAGCATGACCAGAATTCCTGGAGAGGGACTGCCAGAGCTCAACAAGTCTGTTGAGCAGGCTATGAAGCAGTTGCGCTTCAGTACACCGGAATTCCGTTTGACGATCGGGTGGGCGTCCACGTATGACGATCTCTTTGCCGGCTCGATAGAGATGACCGAAGAAGACTCTGTGCTCGATGTCGCCCTTAAGAAGGGACGCTGCATAGTCACTGGTCGTGGCGGCGGCGGCAAGACTCAAATGCTCCATCGCATCATGCGCACTGCTTCAGAGCGTGGCGTGGTGGCTGTGCTTGTCGATTTGAAGGACTGGACGAAGCCGGACTACAGTACGTGGACGGATTGGACCAAATCTGATATCGGCTCTGGTGCTTCATTCTTGCTGGAGAGGTTTTCGCAGCCTCGCGTCGATGCGCTGTCGCTCGATTACCTGCCTCCATCGACTCAAAAGCTCCTGATAGTCGATGGACTTAACGAGATCATTGCGCCTGTTGGACAACAGATCCTTCTCGCGCTCGACGAGTTCGCTGGCGATCAGATTGGACTTTCGGTCCTCGTTGCCGATCGATTGACTCGACGCAGCCTGCCGTCGCCGACCCGTTGGGCCTTGGCGACCGTGCTACCGATAGCGATGGAGATCATCGTTCAGTATTGCAGTGAGGACGTACTCAGATCTTCGAGCGCGGATAGCTTGGCTACTCCTTATTTTCTTGACGCTGCAATTCAGAAGCAGACGGTGGCGGAGAGGCCTTCCGAGACTCATCGACGGTTCCTGCATGATCACGGTGGCCTCGAAGACGCTGAACTCGACACCGTTGCTGGCGCAGCGTACCGCCTCTATCAAGACTCGGGCACGAGGACGTTCCCTGTTCGACTGCTGATCGATATGGTGGGAGATGAGCTCACGGCGCGACTCTTGCAGAATGGCGTTCTAGTTCCCGTGGACCAAGGCGTGGGTGCGCAGTTTGCACATCATCTCCTTCACGACTACTTGGCCGCCCGACACGTCTCCACTTTGGCACCAGACGCGTGGACACGTGATCTGTTGAGAACAATCAGTTTCGACGGCGGTTCTTTCGACACCATCTCTCTGGTGCTCTCCCTCCTGCCTAAGGAGAAGGCGGACGCATTTCTGCGACGGCTCTACGACTGGAATCCCTATGCGGCGGCGTATGCGCTGTCCGATATGGATGATTCGTCGTCCGGGCCGTCTCTCGAGATGCAGCGAGTCATATTTGCGATGCTCGCAGAGAAGCGGTTCGACATCGTGGAGCCGACCAGGCAACGGGCCACCGATGCCCTTGCAATCATCAATGCGCGTTCGGCGGCCGAGATAAAGACTTCCAAAACGATGCGTGAGCTTTCGGCGGCATTGGGCGCAGCGAAGTCCGACGAAGCGTGGTTCGACGATTGGGTGAGCTTGTACACCCGCGCCTCAGAGTTGCAGGTGAGCGATGCCGATCTGGAACGGATTCGGCACGAGGACTCGATTGTTGGATGGACCGTCGCCAACGTTGCAAGGCGCATGCAGTTGTCAGACGTGCAGCTCACGAGCCTACGCTCGTGGCTGCTCGAGGATGGTGCTGTGGTCCGATGGCGAATTGCTCATGTACTCGGCGCACATCCTTCCATCGAAAGTGCCGTAGCACTTGCGGAGCTGTTGGGCAACGACGTTGACAGCGACGTGAAGTACGGAGCGGTTCGATCACTGGTGGAGACGGCAGCGCGAACCAAAGATGATGAACTGCGAAGCAGCGTGGTGAAGCTTTTGACTGAAATTGCTCCGACGCTGATATCTCAGAAAAAGGTTAAGGACGAACTCAAGCGGGCACTCTGCGTTGTGCCGGGCGAGGCGCCTGAATCTTGGTTCGAGGTAGTCGCGGCCGTATGCAAGAGTGTGTACGTGGCAGAAGACGAGCCAACCGAACGGGAAGGGTGGCGGCGCTACATCGAAGCAGCGGCTGTGCGCTACTCGAGAGACTGAGGTGGAGCGGCGAGCTTGCGCATGAGCTCAGAGGGCGCAAAGCGGACGGCGACGCGGGCCTCGCGGAGCATCTCCAACGCGAACTGGAAATCGTTGCCCCATCTTGCATCACGAAGGTCGGGCTCGGCGGCTATCAATTCAGTCAGCCCGCACTGAACTATGGCTCGAGCGCAGTCCATGCACGGAAACCAGGGGAGGTACATTCGACATCCCCCAAGGGGAATGCCGAATTGAGCAGCGTGGTAGATGGCATTGCGCTCAGCGTGCTCGGTCCAAAGGTACTTCGCAGGTCGCAGGTGTCGGGACTCGTCATCATCGTCTAGTCCTCGGACGAAGCCGTTGTATCCAACTGCACGAACCTCGTTGGCCGGGCCAACAATCACGCAGCCGACCCGGGTGCTTCTGTCTTTGCTCCAGGAGCCGACGAAGTGAGCTAGCCCCATGAAACGTGCATCCCAGTCAGCCATGCGTTACCCCAAAAAACTCTTTGTTGACGGGTAGCTGCTCGACAGCGCTTGGCGCCGCTACGTTTCACCCTTGAGCTGCATCTTGCCATGTCGCCCATTGTTGCCGCCTGCATGGAGGCGGCCGGAGGTGCGAAAACAGCGCGATTTTGGGGGCGTTTGTCGGGCGCATCGGTAAGCGCAGCGTCTTCGCTGGAACAGCGTTGTACTGGCCGTGATGCTGAACTGCGCTTCGGTCGGCCGGCACGAGATGTCGGGTTCCAGCCAAAAATTTCGTTTTAGGTAGCAAGGGGCACACTTGATCGCTGCCTGATCATCGGCTTGCTAGAACAACCTGGAGTAGCACTTGCCCAACAAACCAGATGAGTCACTCGTTGCCAGTTTTGAAGCCCTGCTCAACGCCGAGCCGCCGGCAGGGCGGCAGAAGGAGCAAGTCGTCCAGGACTTCCTGGAGGCGCACACAGAGCTGATTCCTACGCCGAACCGTCTCAATCATCACCTCCACTTCGAGTCCGTCATATCAAAGTTCCCACTGGGAACAGAGCTAACTACAGACTACGTGTACGTAACCAAGAGCTCTGACCATTGGCGAGTCACCTTGGTTGAGCTTGAAGCGCCAGATAAGAGCATCTTCACGGGCGACACGAAGAAGGCGATAACGTCTGCAGAGTTCAATGCAGCGTTGAATCAAGTGCGTAGTTGGCAGCTCTTCCTGGACGATAACAGGGACGAAGTTCTGCGGCGTCTTGAGCCGATCCTGCGTCCAACGAACATGCGTCAAAACCCGATAGAGTTTCATTATCAACTCATCATCGGACGATCACAGAATAAGAATCTTTCGCCTGAACGCAAGCGACTATTCCGGAAGCTGGTTAAGGAATCCGGCGTCGAAATCGCGACCTACGATCAATTAATCGACTGGTATCGAAACGACCAAAGGTATCAGAAGCTAGTTCTCAGACTGACGGGCTCTCAATACGCCTTCAAGCACATGCATTTTGAGCCGATGCAAATTCTTTCGTATGTAGGCCCTGACAGGCTGACTCTGACGGCCGCGGAAGTGCAGCGACTAAAGGATGCAGGCTATGAGATGGACAAGTGGTGCCTGGGGGAGCTTCTCAAGTACAATTGGAAATACGCGGCTTCGTCCGAGCCGGAGTGGGTACTTCCTGGCGGACTGTTGACGCCTCCCGGTGCTGACGAGAGCTAGTGGCGTGCAATTAGATTTGTCGTTAAATACCCCTGACGATTGAATAAATCGCCTTCAGGCAATTTGCATGGCAATTTTAAAGGAAACAGCTCATGGGAATTAAGTGCAACAATGTCGATATGCTGATCGACTTTGTCAAGAGCAAACACCCTGAAGCAATTTTTGCGAATCCAACTGCGCTTCAAACCAAAATAACGTTCTCGTGCGGACTTGTGATGAATATATTCAACACTGGGACGGTGAATTTCCAGGGCAACAGTTTCGATAATCATACGGCCTCAGACCTGGTTAACGTTATCGAGGCGATCAACAGGTAGTTGCGAGAATACTTCGGCGCGCCATGCCCCATGGAGCTATGAGCTTCCCAGAGGCGCCAGACCACAAGTACAGCCGGCGTTTGTTGCCCGGAATCAGTGAGATAATTCCATCCGGCAAAGCCGGCCTTGTTCTTAGGAACAACTCCCGGCATTGCTGATCTGGTCTGGTGTACCCGAAGGTGTACCCAAGAAGCCGGACACGGTGAAAAAGCGAGCATTGGCGCGGGTTCGATTCCCTTTTTGGATCCAGCCCCAGGCCACCAAGAATTCCCTTGTAAATCAAATACTTAGGCCGACTCAATGAGTTGGCCTTTTTGCTTTCTGGATCTCATGTAGGCGCCATGTAGGCATTTTGATGGCGCCCCGATCCGCTTGGATGCATCGCAATCCACACTGGGGTATGCCTGCAAGCCTGCGCGTGCGGGCCCAATCGCCCGGCCTCACGGCCCCTTATGCCCGCCTTCAGGCGGTGATGCCTGAGAACTGGCCTCCGATAGGAGTGCGCCGCCTTCACGCACAGCAAACGCGCCTGGCTTGCCAATTCCCACCGCCCGCGCTCTGTCAGTGAACATCCGACCCGCTTCAGTTGGCAGCTACACTTCGCCACGGCGTTTAGGTCGTTGAGAAATTGCGTTGCGCGATGGAAAAAAGACAGGATGGACTTGGTGGACGGTTCATTTCGCTTGATGGATCTGTCCAAGCCGTTTCTTTGGCGATGCCTGTTACCAAAGAGGAGGTCGACGGATGGCTCAGCCTGAATCGTCCAAAGGAAGACAAGGACGATGAGGTAACTCGGCAACGTGCGGCAATTGACGCACTGCTGCGCCAGGGGCGTGCTGCTGAGAGATTGCTTGAGATTCTCAACCGACCTGCAAACTCGCGTCCGAGCTGGTACGAAAACGCGTCTGGTTTCGCTCGGTTCAACGACAGCGTGGCTTCCGAAGGACTTGAGATCCTGCATCGGTGGGCGAAGGAATCTTGGTATAGCCCGCCGCTTCCTCCCAGCAGATGGGGCTTTCCGGCGCACGTTCCCTGGCAAACGTCAAAGCCGCCACGCGCAATGGAACTTGGCTTCGATGTCGCCGAGCTTTGTCGGGCTCTGGATACAAAAGGAGTGCCTCACGGCTTGGATCGACTCGGGAGCACCGACAACTCGCGTTCTTCTGCCGCTCCCGCGGGTGCCGGTTGTGCCCGAGGCGAGGCGGTGCCAGAAAAGCCGAATTTTCGCGGCCCGCTTGCGGAGGTCTTGTCCATGGCCTGGGAAGACGCTCGCGACAAGACCGATGCACATTCAGTCCTGGCCGCCCTCTGCAAGCTCGCCGCCCAAGAGAAGCCGCCCATTCCGTTGCTTAGACTGGCCGGCACCAACACCGTTGAATGGGCTGACGACACGGAAAAAAGCGGCTTCTCCTTCTTTACGCTGAAGGACATGAGAAGTCGTCTTCGTCCCAAGCGGGGCAGGAGTTCCGAACCAACTGAGGCCTAGCCGCTGACGCCCGCGGTCACTGAAGGCTGATCAGACTCGAAAAATTTGCTCCGCCATGTTGTCCAATCGGACCTTGTGCGGTCGCCAGTCCGGCATTTGCCGCTCCAGCGTTCTGTAGAAGGCAGGACTGTGGTTATGGTGCACCAGATGGCAGAGCTCGTGGAGCAGTACGTAGTCGATGCACTCCCGCGGCGCTTTGACCAGCAGAGGGTTCAGCGTGAGACGCCCCGCGGGCGAGCAACTGCCCCATTGGACTCTCATGAACTGGAGGCGCACCGGTGGTGGTTGCCTGACCCATCGGAGCGGAGCCGCCACGGCGGCAAGGCGTGTCGCAAAGACCTGGCGAGCGCGCTCGCGGTACCAAGCATCCAGCGTGGACCGGATCGCGGGCGTGGAGTGCTCGGGTACCGTCACGGCAATGAAGGCACCGCGCATTCGGGCCTCGGGCTTTGCCGCGGCGCTGACGATGACCTTGAGGCGATAGCGTCTGCCCAGGAAGTGCAGGGCCTCGCCGCTAACGTATTCGCGCGGCAAGACGTGGGCAAGCCGCGCCTTAGCGGCCGCCACGTGCTGGCTGATCCAGCGTGAGCGGTTCTTGACGGCGGCGAGTATGTCGGCAAGGGGCGCCGCGTCGGGCGCATCGACCAGGACGCGGCCATCCGGCTCGACGTGAATGGCGACGCGTGTCGGCGCCCGTGTCGGCTGTCGGCGCACGCTGAAATTGATGACAGAGTCACCGTAGGCGATGCGATGCCGCGTTGCTGCTTCGTTGGATGGCATGCTCACGACTTGCTCAGGCCGATGCGCGTGATCTGGACGACCTGCTCCACCACCTGCTTGGCGTTGTCGAGTCCCATCGTGCCGAACAGCAGCGGAAGCAGACCCTTGCGGATCGCGGCCTCGATGTTCTGCGGGTTGAGCGAGTTCTCGGCCACAGCGTCGCAGACGACCACGTCCATGGCCAGCGCTTGCTGGACGTAGCCATCGACCTTCTCGCGGGCGAGCGCCGCGAACGCCTCTTCGCCGAGGACCAGCCGGATCGCGCCGAAGTAGGCCTTGGCGTGGGGGTTGCCTGCCAGGGCGTCGGGGACGCCGGGCGTCGCTCGAGTCTCGAGGTGCTCCTCGAACGACTTGAACAGCGCGTATTGCTTCAGCGGGTGGTCGAACATCGCCTCGGCCTCGGCGATGGCCTGCCTCAGGAGCTCTCCGAACACCTTCTGCGCGTACGGATCCGCTGCCAGCTCCTGCTCAATGGTCTTGCGCAGGCGGGTGCGGATCATGTCCGTCTCGTTGCGGGTCTTTTCCTCGGACCAGTCCTTCGGATCCTCCGCCCGGCCGAGCTGGTGCACCAGGTACACGCCGTCAGGCTCGCGCACCTCGGTGCCGATCACCTGCTTGTCCACCAGCTTGCGGATCTGTTCCTCGTAGACGCTGTAATCCACGGTCTCCATCGCGTCGCGGCGGGCGGTCTGACGTAGCTCGGTGAAGAAGCGCAGGTCCGCCTTGTAGCGGGCAATCTGAGCCTCCGAGAAGCTCTTGTCCTCGAAGAAACTGCGCGAGGACAGCGCGGTCTGCAGGCACAGGCCGAACGCCGTCAGCGCCTCGTAGAAGTCATCGCGCAACTTCTGGCGCTCGTCGTACTCCTCGCCGTCGGCGCCCATCGTGATTTTTGGCGCCAGCACCTGACGGTATTGCTCGCGGTCAAGCTTGTTTGGCACCGCCTTGAAGAACGACCACAACTGGTCGTGCAGGGCGGGCAGCCGCTTGTACTCCGTGCTGAACGGGTGGTACAGGCCCTCCAGGTCATCGATATCGAACCCCCCCTGGGTGCGGGCCTCCAGGTCGCGATAACTGCGGATAGCAGTGTCCAAAGCCTCCAGCACGCCGCCGCGGTATGCCACCAGTAGTCCATATCGCTTGGCGTCATGCAGCCGATTGACGCGCGCTACAGCCTGGATCAGGTTGTGGCCCTTCAGCGGCTTGTCGATATAGAGCACCGCGTTGCGCGGCTCGTCGAAGCCGGTCAGCAGCTTGTCCACCACGATCAACAGGTCGGGATCGCCGTCGGTGCCGAAGTCCTGCACGACCTGCTTCTCATAGGCTTCGGGGTCATTGCCGCAGGTGGCCATGACCTGCTTCCACCACTTCTGAACCTCCGGCAACGTGTCTTCGTCGACGTCGGAGTTGCCCTCGCGCGTGTCCGGCGCCGAGATCACCACGGCGCTGGTCACCAAGCCGGTGTCGTCCAGGGCCTTTTTGTAGCGGATGGCGTCGAGCTTGCTGTCAGTGGCCACCTGGCCCTTCAGGCCCAGGCCGAGCTTCTTGATGTTCTCGTTGAAGTGGGTCGCGATATCCCATGCGATCAGCTCGATGCGGTTGGCCGCGCCGTAGATGGCGCCCTTCTTGGCGAACTTCTTCTTCAGGTCGCTGCGTTGCGCCTCGCTGAGGTCGATGGTGATCTTGTCGAACCAGCGGTTGACGGCTTGCTCGTTGCTGTCCAGCTCGGGCACGCGCTCCTCGTACAGCAGCGGGGCAACAGTCTCGTCCTCTACTGCGCGTTGCATGGAGTAGGCGTGCACGATGGGGCCGAACTTGTTGGCCGTCTTCTCGTCCTTCAGCAGGGGTGTGCCGGTGAAGGCGATGTAGGCCGCCTTCGGCAACGCCTTCTTCATGCGCTCGTGCGTCTCGCCGCCGTGGCTGCGATGGCCTTCATCCACCAGCACGATGATGTTGGCGGAGTCGTTTCGGCACTCCGGCAGCTTGGACGCCGTGTTGAACTTGTGCACCAGAGTGAACGTGATGCGTTCTGTTCCGCTGCCAATGCGCCGGGCCAGGTCACGGCCGGAGAGGCTGCGGCTCTTCTCGCCATCTTTCTGCGTGGCGATGCTAGAGCCGAAGGCGCCGCCGGTCATGAAGTTGCGCGACAGCTGGGTCTCCAGGTCGATGCGGTCGGTCACCACTACCACGCGGCATTCCTTCAAGGCATCCACGAGCAGGAGCGCCTTAGTCAGGAACACCATGGTGAAGCTCTTGCCCGAACCAGTGGTGTGCCACACCACGCCGCCTTCGCGGCCGCCGTCGGGTCGTCGCTGGTTGATGCGCGCCAGCAGCGCCCGGATGCCGAAGAACTGCTGATAGCGCGCGACGACCTTGCCCACCTTGCGGTCGAACAGCACGTAGCCGCGCAGGAACTCCAACAGGCGTGTCGGCGTCAGCAGGCTCGTGAGCAGGCGGTCCTGCTCGGTGACCTGCATCGGCGCACTCCACAGCGCGTCGAAGTACGCCGCCAGGGCAGGGGGCTTCCCTTCGAACAGCGCGGCACGAACGGTCGGCTGCAGGGCCGCGTTCTTGCAACCCACCAACTGCGCCTCTTCGAACTCCTCTTCGCGCCACTTGGCCCAGAACTTGGCGGCCGTGTGGGTGGTGCCATAGCGCCCTTCGGTCTGGCTGATGGAGAGCAGCAATTGCGCGTAGCCGAACAGGTTGGGGATCTCGTCGGGGCGCTGATTGCGGAGGTGCTGGCTGATGCCCTCGGTCACCATCGCCTTGGCGGGATGACTACCGCCTCCGGCCTCCGGGCGCTTGGCCTCGATCACGACCAAGGGAATGCCGTTGACGTAGCACACGACGTCGGGCGTGCGGTGGTGCGTGCCCTGCGCGGCCAGCACCTCAAGTTCCTCGGTCACGTCCCAGCGGTTGGCGCCGGCATCCGCCCAGTCGATGATGGGGATCGTGGGCTGGTGCTTCTTGCCATCAGGCATGAACTCCGTGACCGTGATACCCAATGCCAGCTTGCCGTACAGCCGCTCGTTGGCGGACAACAGGCCTTCGGCCAAGTTGAGCGCCGACAACTCCCGCACGATCTGGTCGATGCCGCTGGGGGACAGCGGGTACCACTCGCCCTTGTATTCGTAGCGCCGTGTCTGCAGAACCTCGATCAAGCGTGGCCTGAGCAGCACTTCGCGCGTGCTGCCTCTCAGTGCCAGCGCCTGCGCCGTGGTCAGGAAGTTCCAGCCCAGGTTGCACAGGAGGTGCAAGGCTGGCAGGTGGGCGCTGTACTGCTCGCGCGAGTTGGGCGTGGTGGTCATGCCGTGACTTCCGATTCCGCTTCGGGCAGCTTGACGCGGCGCTTGCCTGTCAGGAGCTGGGACATGAGCGCGGCTTTCTCTTTGCGCAATAAGCTCAATTCCCGATCCTGAGCGACGGCGACCCTCTGTGCGGCCTCGATCGCATCTGCGATCCGAATCTGCTCTTCCAGACACGGGGTGACAATCGAAACTCGCAGGAGGTCGCTCGGATTGACGCGACGTGCCTTGCGACCGCCATTCGCCAAGCCCAGGTGCCCTGAGTAGAACGCTTCCCTGGAGACGTAGTGCAGGAACCAGCGGGGGTCCACACCCGGCAGAAAGTCGAACGCTGGTAGATCGAGCGTGCTCTCGTAACCATCAAGCGAATTCGGAATCCGCCCGAATGCACCGTTCAAGAAGTCCAGCTTGCTGTAGATGAACTGCCCCGCCGACCGCCGGTAGTACTGCGTTGATTCGCTGCCAGCACGCTTTTCCGATTTGCCGACAACTCCCTTGCCATAAAGCTTGACCGTGATTTTCCGCGCTACATTGCCCGACGAACCTGGGACGCGGCTTTCACGGATCATCTCGAACAAGGACTTCGGCTGCCAGTAAGCGAAGTCACCGAACCGACGCTGACCTGCCAGCAAGACACTGCCGAGATCTTCGACTACTGCTCGGGACTTTGTTGCGAGACGCTCTGCCGCAGCGATTCCTTGGTCCCAGGTGGAAAGGATGTCTGCTATTCGGCGCTGCTCACTGTGCGGCGGAACGAGAACAGGAAAGCCTTTCAGAATGCCACCGCTTAGGTTGTTCTGTGTACCGGCGTTGCCGAGCTCGCGAATCTCTCCGTACTGCGACGACAAGCATTGGAAGTAGAACTCAACATCATGGCCTTCGTGGAGCAAGATGGCTGCGCACGCCTGGTTCGTGGCAGCTTCAATTCCCAGCTTGGCGACCTGCCCGCGCGTCTTGCCCTGGCCGTACATTGCCATCAGCAAGGTGCCGGGCGGGAACAGTTTGGCCGAGGAGTTTCGTAGGCCGTCGGATGTGATCTTCTCGGCGGTATCGGCGATGGTATTGAACTGGATCTCGCCCGTCGTGACCCAAGGGATGTCACCGCCCCAGTGCTCAGGTTTGCTCCTGTCGGGTGTGCCGCCCGAGGTGATTCGGGCGATCTCACCCAGCGTTGCTTGGTACCAATCTTTAGGTAGCATTACTTCCCCATTTTCTTCTTCGTCAGCCGCTTGGACAGATTGGCAAGTTCGGACAGAACTTCTTCGTCGGCTGTCCGAGGTACCAACATGCCCACGGCATAGACCTCACCCTCGACCTCCAGCGCCGAGCGGCGCTGAGCCGCAAACTGCTCGTACTCGCTCTGCGCGTGGGCCAAGGCTTGCTTGTGAGACACCTTGCCCGCCCCCACAAGCACTTGACGGTCATTGAAGCTGAGGAACGCGTCGAGCTTCTCGGACCAGTCCTTGAGGAAGATTTCCTTGCGTCGAAGGGCTTGGTCCTCCGCGAAGTCCAGCCACATGTTGACGATGCGGTTCAACTCAGCGATTTCGCCGTCGCGGAGGTAGTTCTTTGCGGTGCCGACGTCCGCCTTCATCACACGAGAGCCTGCCCAGGTAGTTAGCCCCATGTTGGGCTGATTTGCGTCCGCCCGTTCGACGATGAGTTCGGACGCCGTCTGCCCGTGCACGGCGTAGTGCAGCTTGTTCTGGATGTACTTGAAGAACCGCGTGGTCTCGGGCAGCGAGGGCGCGTAGTCGGCCGCCATCGCGAAGATCTCGCGTACACGCAGGTACATGCGGCGCTCGCTCGCGCGGATGTCGCGGATGCGCTCCAGCAATTCGCCGAAACGATCCGGCACCGCCGAGTCGCCCACGGGCGGGTTCTTCAGGCGCTCGTCGTCGAGCACGAAGCCCTTTAGAAGGTACTCGCTCAGATGCGCGGTAGCCCATTGGCGGAACTGGGTGCCGCGCGCCGAGCGCACCCGATACCCCACAGCCAGAATGACGTCCAGGTTGTAGAAGCGCACCGTGCGGCGTACCACCCGCTCCCCTTCCCGACGAACCTGTAAGCCGGACTTACAGGTTGCCTCCGGGTCGGCCTCGCCTTCGGCATAGATGGCCTTGACGTGCTGGGTGACGTTCTGCGGCGTGGTCTGAAACAACGTGCCGATCTCGGCCTGGCTGAGCCACAACGTGCCGCCCTCCGCCCTCATCTCGACCCGGGTCTGTCCGTCGTCGGTCGTGTAGAGGACGAACTCGCCGGTAGACTGCGCGCCCGGCGCAGGGGCTTGGGCTGCCGCTTCGGAGGCCACCATGGTTCTCCGGTTCGTTCTCGGCGGCTTACTCATAGCCCAGTTCCTTTAGGTACGCATCCATCTGCGTCTCCAGCACGGCAAGCTCCGCCTTGAGCTGCTCGCGCTCGCGCCGCACGGCCATCAGGTCTATCTCGGCCTCTTCCTCAAAGGTGTCCACATAGCGCGGGATGTTGAGATTGAACTCGTTCTCGGCAATCTCCGCCTGCGTGGCAAGGTGGGCGTACTTGTCCACGTCCTGCCGCGCCTGGACGGCGTCCAGGATGCGCTGCAAGTCGGCCTCGCGGAGCAGGTTCTGGTTCTTGCCCGCCTCGTAGTCCCGGCTGGCGTCGACGAACAGCACCTTGTCGTCCGTCTTCTGCTTGCGGAACACGAGCACGGCGGCGGGAATGCCGGTGCCGTAGAAGAGCTTCTCGGGCAGGCCGATCACGACGTCGAGCATGTTCTCCTCGATCAGCTTCTGGCGGATGCGACCTTCTGCCGCGCCGCGGAACAACACGCCGTGCGGCACCACGACGGCCATGCGGCCGGTGCCGGGCTTCATGGTCTCGACCATGTGCAGGATGAAGGCGTAATCGCCCTTGGTGCGCGGGGGGGCGCCGCGGCGGAAGCGGCTGAACTTGTCGGCGTCGGCCCCTTCGAAACCCCATTTCTCGAGGCTGAAGGGCGGGTTGGCGACGACGATGTCGAAGTGCTTGAGGCTGGCCGCGCCGTCGAGCAACTTGGGGTTGCGGATGGTGTCGCCCCACTCGATGCGGTGGTTGTCCTCACCATGGAGGAACATGTTCATCTTTGCCAGGGCCCAGGTGCTGCCGATGGCCTCCTGCCCGTAGAGCGCGTATTTGCGCGAGCCCGTGCTCTCGCGGATCAGGCGACCGCACTTCATCAGCAGCGAGCCTGACCCGCAGGTCGGGTCGCAGATCTCGTCGCCCTCCCGCGGCGTCATCAGCCGGGCCATCAGCGAGGAGACCTCGGGCGGGGTGTAGAACTCGCCGGCCTTCTTGCCACTGGTGGAGGCGAAGTTCTTGATGAGGAACTCGTAGGCGTTGCCGATCACGTCGAGCTGGCCCACGCGTGAGGGTCGCAGGTTCAGCGCCGGCTTCGCGAAGTCTTCAAGCAGATGGCGCAGGATGTCGTTCTTCTGTTGCTCGTCGCCCAGCTTGTTCGAATTGAACGTGATGTCCTGGAACACGTCGCGCAGCTTGCCGATGTTGGCCTCTTCGATGGCGTGCAAGGCCTTGTCGATGCGCTCGCCGTTGCCAGGGCTGTGCCGCTGGGTATGCAGGGCGTAGAAGCTTGCGTCGGGCGGCAGCACGAAGCGCTCGTTCTTGAGCATCTCCTCGATCAGCTCATGATGGTCGCCGTACTGTTTCTTGTAGGCGTCGTAGTGGTCCTGCCAGACGTCGGACACGTACTTGAGGAACAGCATCGTCAGGACGAAGTCCTTGTAGATGCTCGGATCCACGGTGCCGCGGAAGGTGTCGCAGGCGGCCCAGACGGCGGCGTTGATGTCGTCCTGGCTGATCGGTGCGGGTTGGGCGTTGTCGTTCATGGTCTTCTTATCCCTGGGGTGTTCAGTGGGCGACCTGGGCGGCGAAGGCCAGGTCTTCTGCAAGGGCCTGGAGCTGCCGTTCGCGATGGTGAATGAGGGTCTCGAGGACATTGCGCTCTCGCTTGGCGAGGTCTGCCAGGGCGACGATGCGCCGCTGGTCCGCCAGTGACGGCAGGCTCAGCGCGAGCGCCTCCAGCACCGGGCGGCGGATGCTGAGTTGGCTACTGCCCTCTGCGGCCTGCTGCAGCTGACGTTGAAAGGGCGGCTGGTTGATCTGCCAAGCCAGGAAGGCAGACAGAAGTGGCGCATGAGGCGCAACCCTGAGCAAAAAGAACTGGGGGCTGCAGACCGCCGGGCTGGGCGGCTCGTCGATGCACACGGCATAGAAGCGCGCGCCCTTGGAGGCAAAGAGGATATCGCCTGCTCTGAGCCAGTCGGGTTGCTTGCGGCCGGCGAGCGAGGTACGCGTGACGCCGGCCCAGTCGATCCCGCTGGCGGGATCGACGTCCTTCATCTGGACGGCCAACGCATTGCCGGCCGCCGACTCCTCGATCGTGCCCCGGAACGGGTGACCGCTCTTGAGGGCGGTCGCCGTCCCAATCGAAAGAAGTTGTGCATCAATCGCCATGAAGCAAAGTCTACGGGAGATCGATGATCCTGGCAAGTGATGTGCTTCAACTCGATTGATGCATTAAGCCATCCCTGCCTCCAAGCGGGTCGCCGGACAGGTTGCCAGTGTCTCGGCGAGGTACTGGCGCACCTTTCGCGCGTGGGGCTGACCGCAGGACAGGAGCAGGCGAACCTGAGTCACGGTCAGATCGAACGCTGGGTCACGCATCGCCTCGGTGACTCGGGCCACATCGGCGTCGAAGTTCCTGACCCGGGAGGCTGGCGAGTCGGACAGATCTCGTGCGGCCTGCTCGTGTGACCGTTGCAGCTCATCGGAGAGACCGGTGTGCGTGACCGCGGTCAGGACTCGAGTCAGGTCGTCGGTCACGCCGGTGACCTCGTGGTTTGGCTCCTCCGCAGTCGCTATGACCGTCGGTCGTGCCTCTTCGGTCTTCAGTACCACGATCCAGCAGAAGCACCCGACGCCTTCCAGGATCAAGGCGAAGGTCAGCGCCGTCATCCAGGTCACGGTCTCGTAGGGGATGCCGAGGCTCGCAGCCAGGTGGGCACCGACCAGGTCTTCCCGGGCATGCCGAATCTCGCCTTCGAGCTGAGCCCGGGACTGGCTGCTGGTGACGGCCGTCTGTGCTTCGGCGTCGAGGGCGGCGAGCCGCCCCTGAAGCGCGGCCTTCCGCAGCCGCAAACGTTCTGCGCAAGCCCCGTCGCAGGTCCACGTCGGAAATCGCGCGAGCTGTTCCGTCACGTTGGCCTTGTCGGTCCAGATCGCCGAGAGTTCGCGGCCCGAGAGCGGCAGCGTTGCCTGAGTTTGCATGACCGAGGTGGCGCGGGCCGTCCCGGCACGTTCTAGAGCGGCGAGCAGGTACCAGGCGTGTCCGAGGGCGGTGTACGCGACGCACATCGACCACAGTGCGATGCAGATCGTGCGCTTGAAAAGGGCCAGATGCGCGCCCAATGTGGGCAGGAACTGCGCTGCCATCACCGCGATGACGTTGACGCTCGCGAACATCACTTGGTCTGCCGTCACCGCCCCCCGTTGCCAGCCAGCCGCCACGGCTACCGAGATCGATCCAATGCTGCTGAGCGAGGCCAGGAGCCCTGCCAGCATGCGCTTGCTGGGGGCCCGTCGCCCCCTGTTCGAGAAAACGTCTTTCATGTCTGAATCCATTGAAGTTCGGTGGCTGGTACCTGGCGAACCGCCAGCCGACCACCGTGCTAAAAACCACGGGCAAGGGCCCGTAAGCCCTTGTCCCACCAAGAAAAAGTGCTACTTCAGATAGCACTCGATCTCCGAGCGAGCCGGTGGTGGTGAGTGGAGGCGTGCCATGGAGCGCTTGCGACCGCGCGTCGACGGCTTGTGTCGATGCGCGAAGCCGGTGCCCATCAGCTTGCAGCCCTTGTAGGGGCGCGCCAGGACGTACTGGTCGAACTTAGCGAGATACGGCAGCACGCGGTTCGACAGGTTGTCTCGCAGGTGTTCGTCATGCCACGCGATCGCACCGAGCCCGTAGCGCTCCGAGTTCTTGTCCCAGTCGGCATTGCAGTTGTGGAAGCGACCTCGGCCCTTGGTGATGTCGTCGACCCAGTATTCGCCGATCTTCTGTGCCAGCCACTCGTGCTTGTGGACATGGGCGCCGTCGAAGGCGAGCACCGCGTGCAGGTGGAAGCCAGACTTGTGACCGTACTCGATGCGCCAGACGTAGCCGATCAGATTCTTGAAGAGGCTGGGCTTGCCCTTCATGTTGGCGAACAGCTTTTCGCGCAGCCTTTGCACTTCGTCGAAGCTCACCCGCATCGGAGGCAGTGTGCGACCGTCCAAGGCTTCGCCCGAGCTATAGATTCTGTGATGCGCGAAACGTTCAACCGCATCCTCGTTGATCAGGTTGTTCAGCTCCTCCGTCGTCAACAGTGACGACCGAAGGCCGAAGTCTTCGCGGATGAACACGGGACGAGAACAGCGACGGAAGACTTCCGTCTGCCACCGCTTGAGACTCTTTTGGTTCTTGGCGAGCTTGGCATCATGATCAGCCATCTTCTTGCGAAGCTTTTGGCGGTCAGCCTCGACCTCCAGCACGCGGATGAAGTCGATGAAGACCTCGGCCACCGTCAGGCCATTGGGCAGGAGCGTGCTTGGTCGATCATGAGTCGAGCACTGCGCGATGCCGTGCTTACGGTACTGCTCGAGAAAGAATCGGATGGCAGGGTGGTAGACCATCCCCGGCACGTACACGTCGCTGTAGCGGCGTACACACGGGAGTAGACGGCTCAGCCTGGCGTGGAACGCACGCGTCTTGCATTGTTCTGCGCTGAGGAGGTTGTGTTGGTAGTCACCTTCCAGCATCCTGACCATGAACCGATAGCACGCGTGCAGGCTAGCCATCGGGTCATCTACGATGAGGGCTCGCCCATCATCGGTTTCAAGGTAACTACGCTTTCGCAGTTGTTGTCTAAGATCATCAGAGATCATTGTTTGTGTCTTATCTGATTGCTATAACACTAATAACCAAAAATCGGGCAACAGCAGAGCCGGCGGCATCGACGGGAAATCGATGTCACCAGGACGGCTTTGTTGGGGGTTCGCAGCCTTAGACCGATATCCTCAAACGTTCCGACATAGGTGTCCGCTCCACGAAGAAGTCATCACCTGCGATGAGCGATGACTCCCGCGACTGAGACGGATCAGAACCTTTGGGTGAACGAGACGGGGGACATGGGGAAAGGCATTTGCGGCGGGTTTACGAAGACCCAGTCCTCGCGGCGATCCGCGTAGACCGTTACCTTTCCTGCATGAGCCAGCAAAGGGAGTGCACGATCGAATCGCGCCTTGGTCAGACCGATGTTGGGACTCATGCGACGCAGCACGGACAGCCGAAACTTCGGGCCGTACATGTTTGCCGAGCGGATCAGTTCGCCTTCGAGGCGAGCCAGGTCCTCCTCCAATTGAGTCGGTTTCGGCGGCGCTTCAATAAGCGCGATGTAGGACTCGATCGACCACAGACCGATGTGGTGTGCCGCCTCGATGCTCTCAACCTGCACTTCGCCCACGGGGCCATGATGGAAGACATGCAGTGCGCCGGCCGACCGCAGGACGCGTTCGGCGTGCCGCGAGATGTATTCACTCACGTTGGCGAAACGGGGGTCGCTGTAGACCGACGACACCCAGGCCCGGATGCTGCCGAAGCGTTGCTCCGCCGACGCATCGAGCCGAAGCGTCGGGCGCTGCTCACCCGAACGCACGACGTCGATCGTCTTGGTCAGCAATGCGCTGAGCCGCTCGTCGTAGCGCGCGTGCGTACTGGCAGGCAAGTTGGGGTTGAACGTCGCAGTGTTCATCGTCGCCGGACCGGCGCGCCCGATGAAACAACGATTGATCAACCCCACCCCACCTTTGGTCGCGCCCAGCAGTTCCCTGCTGTGTTCCAGCACGCTGGGCTGCATCATTCCCAGGATCGTCAGCCTGTGGCCTTCAATCGAGACCCGACCAGTGGACACGCGCGCATGAGACAGTGGCGTGCCGTCCGTCAATTTCGCAAGCGTAGAGGCTCCGTTCTTCAACAGCCCCTTGAGCTGGCCGGCTTCGTCGGTGAACAAACCTGCCACCGCCCAGTCGATGAGATGAAGGATGATGGCTTCGCGCGTGGCGTCCTCGATGAAGAGAGATACCTTGCGAGCCGCTTGCGGCATCGCACGTTCCAGCTCGCGAACAATGCGGTGAATGGGCTCGGTGAGCAGGCGCATTACGACGGACTTCCCGCCGCCGGAGGGTGCGACGAGCCAGCCACTGGCACCGATGGGCGACGCCATGCCGTTCGGCCAGGCGATATCCGCGATGCCTTGCGTGACCAACGAGATGCAGGCGAGGAGCGCAATGACCGCGATCGCCGGGTCGATCGAACTCAGCGCCAGGGCTTGGGCGATCTCACCCGACAGTCCCGGGATCATCCAGAGGTTGAGCGTGGCAGTTGATGCGCGGGTGTCAGACGCCGCGTGCGGCAAACCCAAGGGAAAACTTCCGCCGATCATTTCGTGCTCCCCTGGTGAGCCGGCAGGAGAGTGTCGAACGAATTGTCCGGCCACAGCAGTCGACGGTTCGGCAGGCGCATGGGGCGCACTCCGTGATACGAGCCGGTCTCTGCGTAGCGCTTGCGAATGCTTTGCGGCTGCACCAGATTGCGGGCGGCGTATTCTTCGGTCGAGAGCTTGTAGCTCCCGACGGAGTACGTTGCGAGGGTGGTCTTGTTCAAGATTGCTCCAAAGTTGATGAAAAGGTGCTCACTGCTGGAGTCAATCGACGCCGTTGCCGGCGGGTGGCCACCACTCCATGCAGGTGAGTGGAACGAAGCGTATCGAGGGCTGGGGCCTTTTGGTGCCTTGTGCGCTGTTGTGCGCGCATGCGCGTACTTGCGCGTTGAGGCGTGTTGGTTCCGCCTCAGGAACGCGGTACGGGAACCGATCGAATGGAACGGACGTCGTCTCGGATGCCAGGTGCTACGAGTGCGCCGAGTGCTGCGTGGGCTGTAGCCGGCTTGCCACGGGGCTACCATCGCGCGCTTCTCAGCACTGCACAACCATGAACTTTTCCCAGACCATCGATGCCGACATACTGGATCGTCTATCCGCAGACCCGGGCAGCAAGACGCTGGGGCAACTTGTCCAAGATCGAAGCGATGCGGCGAACGAGATTCGCCGGCTCCGCGAGCGACTTCGGAAGCTCAGTAGCTGCCCCGTTGGTGGTGTTCCGTCCGCCCAACTGACCGCTGTCCGCGGGGCTGCCGAGCCGGCGCCAAGAACCGAAGTGCTTCTCAAGCTGGCCGATATCTGCAAACTGCTGTCCGTCGGACGAAGCACTGTCTACGAATGGACCAGTCAGGAACGCTTTCCGCAACCTGTCCGAATCGGGGATCGCTCCGTCCGATGGAAGTCAGAAGAGGTTCAAGAGTGGCGACGCACCTTGGCTCGGAGTGCGGCCCGCAGCTGAGTCAGGGTCGCCGATGCGGCTATTCGGAAAGACCGCTACAACCCATTGTGGCCCTCTCGTCCCGACGATTCCGCTGATCGTTTTGGGCTGACCTGCCCGCGTTCTTGAGGCGACGCTGGCGTGCGTGGACAGAACGTCGTTGTGCGAGAGAGAGAAAAAAATCGGCACGGATAGGCAAGGGCGCGATAGCCCTTGCCCGCTGTGCCGCGTCAAACTACGGATTCGCCTGGGCCTGCTTGACGCAGGCCAAGGTCGCCCGCGCCATGTCCCGCGCCAACTCAGGAGAAGGCATCTCGCCATTGGTCGAGGCCTGGTGCAGTTCTTCTGCACTGTGGTCGGCCCGAAGCCTGTCATAAGTGCAGGAGCAGATCTCCTGGTTTCGCAAGGCGAGGTTGCAGGCGACCAAATAGGCCTTTTGCGCTCGTGACTCTTCGCTCGAGCACGCGGTCAGTCCCGCCAGGAGTAGCAAGGGCAGCTTGCCGCGAAATGATCTCGTGTTCACCGCAGCACCAGCGCAACAGCGAAGAACACCCCCATGCCCAGCCCAATGACCTGCGGCCCGATGGCCCAAAACAGCTTCGTCCAGAGCAGGCTGAAGAACCCGCCGTTCGTGATGACCATGTCGGGATGGACGGCACGCCTCAGCGCATCGCCGATGAGCGCACACACCGTACCCGCGACTGAGCCTGCGCAGACAGCAAGAATCTTCGCGAAGAAGCTCGCGCTCAGAACGAGCGGCGAGTTGGTGACTGTGCAGGAGACGATCGACAGCGCGATCGCCGCGATTGCCCAGACGATCGCGGACTGCTTGAGTTGATTGTTGATAGCCATGATTTCTCCCTCCTCGGAGAAGTTAAGAGTCAATGAGAAGTTGCCTCGCCCGGGGCGATGCTACCTTGTTTGCCCAATATAGTTGGAAGACATTTCGCACATAAACCGCGACGCTCTTGCCCTCTATTGTGGGCAAAACGTTGACGGCTGAAATCGCATTCGGGCAGGTGCTACGAGAGGCGCGGAAGGCCCGCGGCCTCTCGCAAGAGGCGTTGGCCGCCGAGGCAAGCGTCGAGCGCAACTACATCAGCCTGCTGGAGCTGGGCCGAAACAGCGTCAGCATCCGAGTCCTGTTCCAGCTCGCGGCTGCCCTGGGTGTCTCTGCCTCAGAGCTGATGCGGCGCGTGGAGCGGCAACTCAAGGCCTGACGGCTCGACGACCAGCAACGCCCTAGGGTGGACGTCGTCCCCCGTGGATCGTTCGGAACAGCCTCACCGCCCTTTCTTGATCGGCTGTTCCGCGCGTGAGCGGCGTGTGAAGCTCGATGCGGGCGTTGTAGCCCTCCCCCCACGGCGGGCAGCCGTCGGGGTGGATGAGCAGGAGCGCGCGAACGCCCCGGTTCGGGCCGACACCGTCGGCTTCCGTTCCGCTCGCGAACACCCAGCGCAGTCCGGTGTCTGTTTTCAACTGCACGCCGCAGGTGCCGCCATGTTCCACGACAGCCCTGGCTGCCCCGCCGAGTTCGCCTATCGGCATTTCCTCGACACGGGCTTGGATCGCGAGTCCGGACTGCCTGCACCACTTTGCCAAACCGCGTGAATCCGTCGGCGCCGCCAGGGCCCCGGTCAGCATCCACGGCCGCGTCCTTCCCAACACCACGGTCGCTTGTCGGCTTCGTCTCCCGACGACGATTCCGGCAAGGGTAGCGGTAAATCGGCAAACGAGCGCCTGCCGCGCCCGTTGACCACGAGGTATTGGGGCTGGCTGTCAAACGAAGGCCGTGGACCAACCGGTGCACAGGCCTGTTGCCAGCGGCGTCGCTCATAGCACCATGTCGAGCGCCAGGTCGAACGCCCGTTGCTTGACTGCCGCGCCTTGTCCGAACCAGGCACTGTCGAGCCGATATTCGCGACTGCGGGCCCTGCGCTCGTGGTCGACGAACTCCGTGACCGCGTTCAACAGGCCCCAGGTCGTGCCTTTGGCCGTCGACAGCTCCGCGCCGCGCCCTTGACCGTCGAACAATGCCTGCATGCGCTTGAGTGCACGTCCGTTGGGCGGCGCCGCCGCCAGCGAGCCGTGCGACGGCAGGTTCAGGACGTTCTCGAAGTACGTTGACGCTTCCGACGACTTGACCGTGCGGTTTGCCATCGACTGGATGCGGTACAGGAACGCGGCCCATTGCGAGGTCGCGATGCCCAACTGCTTCTTGACCGCCATCGGGTCGAAGGTCGTGCTGTGAGGTACCTTGACCACGTTATTGGCGCCCTTGAGCGCCACGGCAAGCGTGTTGTTGCAGACAACACGCACGGTCGTGGGCGTCGCCATGGTCGCGAGCGTGCCGTCGCAGGACGTGGCCAGCAGGAGGTAGCTGCAGACCGTGTCCTGGTTCTTCAGCATGGCGTCCTGGCCTGTCCGGGCGAGGGCCCAGAGCTTGCGTCCGCCCTTGAGCACGCCGGCCGTTTCCAACTCGTAGCCGAAGACGTCCGTCAGATCGCGATAGAACTCGAGCACCTCGCGCGGCTGCACGACGCGGTACCGATCACCCACGACCGACAGCGCAGAGCCCGTGTCGCTGCGATAGAGCACCTTCTGGTCTTCAAATGTGAGCACGGTGTGGTCGTGGTCGATGCCGTTCGTTCGATAGCAGACCGGGGTTTCGCGGATCGACCAGTCCATGCCGGCCTGCTTTGCCCAGACTTCAAGCGGTTGCTTGGGCGGCAGTTGGCTGCCGAGGCCGTGCCAGGGCGTCTCGCCCTGGTAGGCCATGCGTTCGATGAGGTGAGCCATCGTGGCTCCTTTCTGCATAAAGGCCGGCGCGCCCCAGCCTCACAGTGCGAGGCCGGCGGTCGCGCCGGAAGTTGTGGCGTTTCATTGAGGGCGCCGCGAAGGGCGCAGATTCAGAACGGGTGGCGATGTCGTCCACGGAGCCAACCGCTGCCGGCGGACAAGCCGGCAGCGACGCCGACGAAGAAGACCACGCCGAATGCGCGGACGTAGGCCATGGGAGAAGGGATGATCACGGTTGCTTCCTCTTGAGGTGTGTGAGCGCGGCCTGTTCCGCGTTCCATGACCGTGATATGTGCCTGAAAAAGTCTGCGATCCGCGAATCTGCGATGCGACTGAAAGCTGTCGGGTGTTGATCACGGTCGCCGCCGTGCCTTCGGGGCCCGTGCCGCTTTGGCCCAGAATCAGCGTCAGTTGGTGATTTCCAGTGGCACTTGGCTCTTGAGCTAAGCTTGCTCGTCAGCGGCGGCGCTTGTCTGTCACTGATAGATCAATACAAAATTGGCATGGCCGCAAGAGGGGCACGCGGGGCATCCATAGGGAAGCACGTCGCAGCAAGCTATCCGGGGAGGAAGCGATGAAGGAATTTCCATTGCGGCACGTCTCGGTACGCGTGCCCTGGCACGATGCTGCCTGGTCGGGCACTGTGTGCGCAAAGCCGCATTTGAATGGTGCCTGCGCCAAGCTCAAGGGCATTGCCGCAGCGAAGAATGATTCGGCGGAGGTGAAGTTCGCAGGCCGTCGCCTGGACGAACTGCAAGCCGGGGAGCTGCCCGCTTGCGTGAACGAGCGCGGCGCATTCATGGCCCCGTTCGAGATGGACCACGTGAAACGCCATGCGTTGGCGGTGCAGAACCCCAAGAACTACGGCCACTTCCGGCCGACTCCGCAGCGTTATCCTGCCTATTCCGCCGGTATCGTGCCCTTCCGCTGGCTGATGCGCGAAAACATTGATCGCTTGGCCGAAGAGTTGGACGTCGACTGCGACGCCCAGCGTGAACCGGATCTGGGCTACGAATCAAACTGGGTGCACGAGGCGACAAATCAGGCGGCGCTGCTCGACGCGTTTGCCGGGCACTTGCGCAAAGAGCAGTCGCTGTGCCTGTTCTACGCCAAGCACGTGCCGTTTGTTGAAGGCACGGGTCGCATCCTTGTCGGCGCCGGTCGCATCAAGGAACTGGGGCCGCTTGTCGAATATGCGCGCGAAGGATCGGGGCCGGCGGGCCTGGTTTGGGAACGGCCGATGCAGCACTCGATCCGCCCCGACGGGCAGGATGGGTTCTTGATGCCTTACGGGGCGCTGCTGGCCGAATCCGAGAGGCAGCCCGACCTGGACTTGACGCCCTACATCGCGCAGGCGCCGGACGATCACTGGGACGAGTTCTCCTACGGCAGCGAACTGGTCACGCACGACGGCGCGATTGCGGCCCTGCTGGCACTTGACCTGTCGCTTGAGCGCATGCACTCTGACCTGGGAATCGCGACACAGGCGCAACGGTCTTGGGTGCATTGCGAATTGGTTCGACTGTGGAAGGTGCGCGGGCCTTGCCCCGGACTGGGCGCAGTTCTCAAGGCCATGGGGCTCGAGCGCGGAATATTCATCGGCCATGCCCTGCAGGAGCGTGCGGGAGAAAACACCGACCCCTGGCCTCAGGTTGAGGCGATGTTCGGTGATCCGAAGACGCTGTTGCCTCAGGCGTTGCGCGCCGACGTAGCGACGCTGGCGCCGGTGTGGAAGGGATTGCCGCAGGAGCGACGTGCTTTCCTCAAGCTACTGAGCCGATTCGAGTTGACCCAGGCGCAAGCCAGTCATGCGTACGAGGTGGCCTCGCGGAAAAAGCGTGGCTGGACGGTGTCCGATGGCGAGATCCTTGCCAACCCCTACTGTTTCTACGAGGCGAGTCGGCATGATCCGGAGGGCATCCGGTTGCTGACGATCGACCGCGGCGTGTTCCCGGAAGACTGCGTGCGCGTGGTACATCCGCTCGCGAGTCCATCACAGTTGGAGTCGGCACTGGATCTTCGGCGCGTCCGGGCTTTTGCCGTGGCGGCGCTGGAAGTGTCTGCCGATGGCGGTGATACCGTGCTGTCGGTAGACAAGCTGGTCGAGCGGATCAAGAGCTTTGCCGTGCGACCAGCCTGTGGGGTGACTGGTGACATCTTGAGCGCTCGTGGGGCTGATTTGGCGCCCGAGGTCGTAGTGGTGCCGATGCAGGAAACGCTGGGCTTTCAACTGGCCCGCTACCGGCAGATTCGAGAACTGGTGCGCAAGAACGTCGAGGGGCGCTTGAAGGGTGTGCGCCATGCCGTGCCGGTGGACTGGTCGGCGGCACTTGCATCTAGGCTGGGCAAACCTATCGACGCGGAGGATCAACGGGCACGCGCGGAGAAGCTGGCCTGCCTGAAGGAGCTGGCAGAGGCGCGCTTCAGCGTGTTGGCAGGACCGGCGGGCGCCGGAAAAACGACAGTTCTGGGCGTGCTGTGTGCGCAGCCGGAGATCGCCGATGACGCCATTCTGATGCTTGCGCCAACGGGCAAGGCACGCGTGCGCATGCAGCAGTTGGCGGCGGCGGAAGGGGCGCAGGTCTTCACCGTGGCCCAGTTCCTGAATCAGCACGGTCGATATGACGGGCGCGCGGGACGATACGTGATAAGTGATCGGCCGAATGCGACGGGCTACGGCACGGTCATCGTCGATGAGTCGTCGATGCTGACCGAAGACATGTTGGGTGCGCTGTTCGACGCCCTGCAGGGTGTCAAGCGCTTCATCTTGGTAGGTGATCCGTCGCAGCTGCCGCCGATCGGTGCCGGCCGGCCTTTCGTGGACATCATCGCCCGGCTCAAGCCGGCTGACAACGATAGTCGCTTTCCGCGCACGGCGCCGAGCTACGCTGAGCTGACCATCGAGCGCCGGCAAGTGGGCGCCGACCGGGCGGATCTGCGACTAGCGCGGTGGTTCAGTGCGGTGGCGCCGGGCGCTGGCGAAGATGAGATATTCGGTTCCGGCGAGCACAAAACGATCCGCTTCGTCGAGTGGAATACGCCGGAGGAGTTCCAGGCTGCCTTGGCTGGGGTGCTGAAGAGCGAGCTGGGTTTGACAGATGATGCCGACCAGCGTGGCTTCAATCGGCGTCTCGGCGCGGTCGCGCAAGGGGACTACGACTACTTCAACGCGTCGCGCGATGCAAACGCGGGTTCCGTCGCCGCCATAGAGGATTGGCAAATCCTGAGTCCCTTGCGTGGGACGGCAGTCGGCGTTGGTGACGTGAACCGATGGATTCACGCACGCTTTCGAGCCAGCTACCTGGACTTGGCGACGCGATTCCCACGCTCGATACCGAAGCCCTTCGGCGCGGAGCGTATCGTCTACGGCGACAAGGTGATCAACCTCGCAAACCACCGGCGAGACGGCAAGCGCGTGTACCCACAGGAGGGAGCGCTGGGCTACCTCGCTAACGGCGAGATCGGCATCGCCGTTGGGCAGTGGAAGACCAACAAGTTCCCTAAGATCCTGAAGGTCGAGTTCTCTTCGCAGCCAGGCTATACCTACGATTTCTACGGAAGCGACTTCAGGGACGAGGGCGATGCGGCCATGGAGCTTGCCTACGCCTTAACGATCCACAAGTCGCAGGGAAGCCAGTTCAAGCTGGTGATCGTCGTGCTGCCTGAAGGACACCCCATCATCTCGCGGGAACTAATCTATACGGCGCTCACGCGACACGAGGATCGGGTGGTGATCATGCACCAGGGGCCGCGCAGCTTGCTCAAGGACTTTGCGTCCCCGTTGCGGTCGGAAACTGCGCGGCGCATGACCAACCTGTTGGCCGATTGCAGGATGGTCGAGGTGAAACAGCCCAAAGGGAGTCTGTTCTTCCAGGAAGGCTTGATTCACGTCACCAGCGTCGGAGTGGCCGTGCGGTCGATGTCCGAACTGGCAGTGGCGGAGGCCTTGACTGCAGCCGGTCAAGCTTACGAATACGAGAAGCCTTTGACGCTCGGCGGAGCTACCCGCTACCCCGACTTCACAATCGACGACGAGATCTCGGGACGCAGGATCTACTGGGAACATTTGGGGATGCTGGAAAACGAGGCCTATCGACATCGGTGGGAAGCCAAACTGGCTTGGTATCGGGTCCATGGCGTCCTACCCGAAAGCGAGGGTGGCGGACCCGCCGGGATGCTGGTCACCTCCAAGGGCTCGGGCCTGACGGGCTTCGACCAGACCGAAATCAACGCGATTGTGGCGCGGGTGTTTGCGCTGTGAGCGGCACCTCAATCGGGAAGGATTTGGGTACCGCATCAGCCTTTTCCGGTACCACCTGATTCGCACGATTCAAGAATCAACGACTACGCAGACTGTCGATGCAAACTTACGAAAAGCTCTACTTTCACCAGCCCATCTCAGGGCTGCCCGCATGCCTGTTGCGCAAGGAAGGGCGGGAAACCGCGGTCATTGCGTTGATGCGGCGGCACACCGGTCTGAATCGCGACCGGCGACGCAACATGCAGAGATACCCGAATCGCTCGGGGCCCTTACCCGACTTGGCTCGCTCAGACGTCGATGTGCCGCAGCGCTATGTGCGCGCCGAGGACCAGTTCCTCAGCTTTTGGACCGTCGTTGCCAGGATGCGTAGCGGCGCGGGCACGTTGATGCGAAGTGCGGCCTATGCCACAGCGCTGGCTGTGCCGCTGTTGACCGACTACGCGCCCGAGTGGATCAACCTGTTGGAGGACGATGCGGAAATCAAGCGCTCCTGTCCTGAATGGACGCGCATTCGTGAACGTATCGTTTCGCACCCCGGGTTCGACGAGGGCGCTGGGTCGATGGGCATGTTCATGCTCTGGCCGCGCATTGTCGATGACCTCGAGCATTGGGCGGAACTGAGTACCGATCGGCGTCTGAAGGCAGGGCTCGCGGTGTTTGCGCTGTCGTCGATCGGGTGGACGCGCTGGTTCGTTGACGATGCGCTGATTCGCTGCCCGCAACTGGCGCAGAACCTGGGTGCGGTGGCGCAGCCAATCGTAGCGGAGGATGTCATCGACCAGGCGAGTGCAGTGACGGCGCCCACTGCCGGGAGGGAAGTTGGGGAACGACTTTTCGAGGCAAGCGCTGCGGCGGTGGATGAGCCGCGGTGGGCTCACTTGCTGCGCCGACTGGATGCGGTGACCGCGGAACTCAAGGAGCTTCCCACGCAAGAAGCCGTCGCCGATCTTGCAGCGCTAGCCGACGACTTTGGCGAGCTCGGAGCGACGCTGCCGCAACGCGAGCAGCCTCTGACCGAGCACTTCGATTCGCGCCGCCGCGAGCTAATTGCACATCTGCGAACCTTGGGCGCTCGCAGCGAACTCGAGTGGCTTGATGCTGAACTCATCAGCCAGATCGACGCCCGCTGGCAGATTGCACTGGCGGCGCGGCACGAGCTGGATGCTATCGAGGAATTGGCGTGCGATGCGGAGCTCGCGGTCGCCCGAACCAGTGAGGCCGCGGACCTGTACGTGCAGGCAGCCGGCACGGTTGCGGATAAGCGGCTGGCCGTGAAATCAGCCGACCAGTTGGGCCAGGAGGCCAAGGGATTCGGCGCGCAAGCGGCTGCGCGGCGTGGGCAAGCCGAGGCGCAACAGAGCCTTTCTGACGCGCTTGCGCATCAGCAGGCGCGCTATGACCGCCTGATCGACGGCGCTTCGCCTTTCTCGGAGCCGTTCGATTATTCAGCAGACTACGTCGCTAAGCTGAACTTCGAGGATCAGGGTTGCGGGGCGCATCCGTTGCCGGGCAATCACGCGGACATCAGCAAGACCTTGACGCTGCCAACTGAGACCGAGCGAAGCGCGCCGATCCAGGCCCTGCCGGAAGTCGAATCCGAGGCTTCTGAAGTGATGGAATCCGCCGAAGAGGCCGCTGCCGCGTTCGAGCAGGTCGACGAGCGTGCCGATCCGTCGGCCGCTATGCCCGAAGACCAAGTCGTACCGGCTCCGTTTGAGGCGGGCGATAGCGCGACGGCGCAGCGTGTCATTGCTGATCCATATTCCGAGGAGGCTGGCGACTTGTGCCGGCCGATCTGGGCATCCTTGGTCGCAGGCCAGCCGGCTCTGGCATACCAGGCAGCGCGCTGGATCGAAGTGGCGCACGCGGGAACGAAGGTGCCGCCTCCGGACCTGCTGGCGGCGGCGGCGCTGGCCGACGAAATGATGCTTCCCGACGGGCCGCTGCAGGCCGCGCTCGGAGCTCGTTTCGAGCAGTTCGTCCTTGAAGACTACGCGACCGACACACCGCGGTCATGGCACGCTGCGGTCAACCTGCTGCTAGCTGCGGCGACTTTGCGTCCGATGGTGCTCGCGCCCAGCACGAGTGCGGCCACCGTGGCTGCATTTCTGCATCAGGACGGGCAATATCCGGCGTTGTATGCGCTTGTCCAGCGCTTGCGCGACCTGAGCTCAAAGCTCGTGGGTTTTCGAGTCGAGCCGACAGTGCTGCGCAAAGCGCGTGGCGAGGCCGCCATCCGGGCGGACATAGAGACTCTGCAACACACGGCCGACGACTGGCTGCGCGTGCAGGCGCAGGCCTACACGATCAAGTTTGCCGCGGCTACTGCCGTATGGAAAAGGTGGATTCGGTCGGGCGGTGAGGTCGATTCGTTGGTTGCCCCGGTTGTGCACAACCGAATTGCGGATGCTCAGCGCGTGCGCGAACAATTGGCGGTGCTATCGGACGTCGACCACGTAACTCGGTTGATTCACGTCACGGACCGGAAACTGAACGAACGCCGTCGTGGAGAGGATATCCATGCTGGTGCGTTGGAGCACCTGCTGCGTCTCGTCGACGAAGCCTTGAAGCTGCCGCGCCAGTGGCTGGCTCAGGTCGAGTTGCTGGGCGGCCATGGCGATCAGTTGCGCGATCGGCTCGAAGCGGTGCATTTCGCTTTGCGCGAGAAGCACGCCGCAGTAGAGCTCGAACTTCTACGCGTTCCCGATCACGATCCTTGGGGCCTTGTCGCGGGCGGTCAGAAGCAGGCGCTTCGGGCTGTGCGTGGCCTGCTGGCCCTATTCGATAGTGCGTCGCCGCTGGCCGACGCGGAGCCCACGTCTGCCGAGGTACTGGGACGTCCGCTTCTCTGCATCGCGGACTTGCCCGTGGCGGAAGATTGGTCCGTGGAAGCGGCGGCTCCCGAGGGATTGGCGATGATCGAGGCGCTGACCCAAGAACCTATCGAGGTTGAACAGGCGCTTCGCCAACGTCTGAGCCGGGGAGACCTGCTCGGCGTGGAAATGATGGTCGAGGGCGGGATGGTGGAGTCCGAGTCCGTACAACTGCGTGCCGAGCGTGAACGCTGGAAGCAGGTCGTGCGCAGCAGCATTGTCGAGTGTCGACGTTCGGTGGAAGTGGGGCTGGCATACGGCTATTTGCCCGATGCCGATCGCAGCCAGTTCGAGAGTCGGTTGGCGCGTTGGGAGGCTCAACTGGAAGAGATGCGCCGGTTTGATGTGGTCATGGCGCAGATAAAGGAGATTCGCGATCGGGTGACGGATGCGCGTGCTGCGCAGGCTCAGGCGGTCCGTTCGGCCCTGTACAGCATCGCTCTCACCGAAGCGATGCGCGGCTCGGTGGCCGAAGTGGAGCAGGCCCTCGACGAGGGCGACATCGCGACAGCTCGCGAGCTCGTGCACTGGCTTCAGCAAGGAAAGCCCGCTCCGACTGACCTGGACGAAGAAGTGCGCGAGGGATTCGACCACTTCTTCCCTGAGTTGATGCAGCAAATTGACGCTTGGCTCGCAGAAAACAAGCGCGACACGGTCGAGCAGGCCATAAAGCAGGGGCAGGCGATTCCCGGCGTGGATGCGCAGCGCGTCGACGGTGCGCAGCGAGTGCAGGTCGCCAAGATGTATGCATCCTGGGCGGACATGAAAACGCGGCAGGAAGGTGAGCGCAATCGACTTGAGTTGCTCCTCACGGGGTTGGGTTTCACTGTCAAGGACCTACAGCGTGCAGAGCGCGTATCGGGCCGAGAAGTCTGGACACTGGATGCGGCGTCTATCGAGGATCGTCACATCTGCCCGCTGCCGATGTATGGCTCTTCCGCTGGGGGACGCTATCGCGTGATCTGCGTGTGGGGCCGACCAACGGAAGACGACATGCTGCAGTGGGTGGGAGATGCGGGCGTGAACAGGCCTGCGCTGCTGCTGTACTTCGGAAGCATGGGCGAGCGCAAGTGGCGCGACCTCGGCCGACTGACTAAATCGAAACGACGGTCCTTCGTCCTCCTGGACGAGACTCTGCTGGTCTACCTGTGTACCGCGGGCGGCTCACGTCTACGCGCCTGGTTCGACGTGGCGATGCCATTCTCGTACTCGCTACCCTACGACGCGACGGCGGGACTGGTGCCGCCCGAGATGTTCTACGGCCGGGGGTTGGAGCTTGAGGCCGTGCGAGGTTTGAATGGCCGCTGCTTCATCTATGGCGGGCGGCAGCTTGGAAAAACGGCATTGCTAAAGCGCGCCGAGCAATCGTTCCATTCGCCAGCCCGCGGGCATTTCGCGCGCTGGATCGACTTGAGAGCAGAAGGAATCGGCGTCAGCCTGGCGGCGGGAGAAGTCTGGCTGACGCTGCACGAGAAGCTGAAAGAACTGCAGGTGCTCGACGCCAAGTCGTCTGCTCCTGTGCCTGGCAAGAAGCAGGGCGCCGACGCGGTGATCAGGGGTATCAGAGAATTTCTGGCCGCAAATGCCGACCGTCGCGTGCTACTACTTCTGGACGAGGCCGACCGGTTCTTCGAGCAGGACGGTAAGAACGACTTCGAGGAAACCCGTAAGCTCAAACAGCTGATGGACGATACTCAGCGGCGATTCAAGGTTGTCTTTGCCGGCCTGCATAACGTGCTGCGCATGACAGAGCGGCCGAATCACCCGCTGGCACATTTCGGCGAGCCGATCGAAATCGGACCGCTGCACGAGGAGAACGAGGTCAAGGAGGCAGCCGATCTCATCCGCAAGCCTATGGCTGCGGCCGGGTTCGTTTTCGAGTCTAAGAGTTTGGTGATCCGGATCCTGGCGCAGACCAACTACTACCCTAGCCTGATTCAGCTCTACTGCTCGCAGCTCTTGCGCAACATGCTCAATCAGGTGGCAGGGCGCCAACGACTGCAAGGCCCTCGCTACCTTGTGACCGACCGGGACATCGAGCAGGTCTATTCGAGCGACGCCCTACGCGACGAGATTCGCGCGAAGTTCCGGCTGACGTTGCAACTCGACCCGCGTTACGAGGTGCTGGCCTACGCGATGGCGCTCGACCTGCTGCGTGATCGCTACTCCCAGAGCGACGGTATGCATTGGCAAACGATTCGCCAGGCGGGTGCTTTGCACTGGTGGCCCGATGGGTTCCGGGACACGGGCGAGCTGGACTTCCAGGTGCTGCTCGACGAGATGGTGGGGCTAGGCGTGCTCCGCGCTCCTTCTCCAGGCCGGTATGTGCTGCGCAATCCCAATGTGCTGCTGCTTCTGGGAACGGAGGAGGAAATTGAGACCGTCCTCAACAGGGAGCGAGAGCCCGCCGTAGAGTTCGAATCGGCCACTTTCCGGCCGCCACTGCGACGCGCGCCAACGAATCCTGCGCGAAATACGTTCACCTATCAACAGCTCAGCCGGTTGTTGCAACGGGAGAACCACGTCACTGTCGTGGCGGGCACTCAGGCGGCCGGCATCACGGACGTGATTCCTAGTCTCACCGACTACCTGGGAAACGACGCGGCACCAGTCGTACTGGCAGGCTGCTCGGATCGATTGTCGTTTGGCAATGCGTTGCAGACAGCATTGTTGGAGCGCCCCAAGGATCAGGTGTCGGTATTCGTGATTCCTGAGACAAATCCCTGGACAGAGCTGTGGTTGCAGGAGGCCCACATGCGGCTTAAGAACCTGCGTTCGGAAAACAAGTTCGCATCATTGGTCTTCGTTGCTGAGCCGGCGACCCTATGGCGGCTGCTGCGTGATGGGCGAGGCGTCGAGGTCGATGGACCGCCATGGATGTCACTATTGCAGTGGAATGACGGATTCCTTCGGCATTGGCTGGAAGAGCGGCAATTGCAATTGGAGCCGGAGGAGCGCCGTCGGCTTGCAGACGCTACGGGCCTCTGGCCGGCCTTGATCACGGGACTGGCCGGCGACTGCCTGGACTTGCGAACGCTGAGGGATCGACTCAATTCGGGTGGTCGTTGGCGCGGAATTGGTCAAGCCGAGAATGTTGCGTTCCGCACGCAGTTTGGCTGGGACGTCGCAGAGCCGACAACAGTGATCGACGTGTTGGCGCAGTTGCGGGAGCCGGTGGAGGCCGGCGAACTGGCCGCAGTGGGTGAGATGCCCCAGGAGCGGGTCGATACCAGTTTGCGCTGGGGAGAACTGTTGGGGCTGACCCGGCGCGAAGGTGCTGGCTTCTGGACGGTGGATCGAATCGCTGCCGAAATCCTGCTGGGTGCCAAGCGCTGATGGACTGGTGGTCTCTTCCGGGGCCAGCGGCGTTTGTCGAAGCCGTTGGCGATGCGCTTCGGGCCGGCGACAACGTCGTCATCGGGGCGCCGGTTACTGCCGTGGATTCGATTGCGTCGGTCTTGGATGATCGTCTGCCTGATGGCTTGCGCCCCACGCCACCGCTCACCCCGAGCGGGCATCTGCCTATCGACGATATCTATGTCCATCTCGAGATCGCTGACAACCGGCCTTCGAGTCGAACGGCCGCGTCGCTGATGGCTGCACTAGACCGGCAGCGAGTCGTCTTGGTGAAGGCCGTGGACGTTCCGAATTGGCAGGCTTGGTCGCGCTTTTTGGACGACTACGCAAGTGCGTGCAGATCCGTCAGCGTGTTCGACAG
>FTIR01000246.1_pt2 | contig 45047 bp, 39 predicted proteins | sample 1658041 | NCBI WGS metagenome assembly FTIR01 (sample SAMEA3914793, study PRJEB12502) | metagenome | biome: forest; material: soil | place: Canada | collected 2011-07-03 | depth 0.3 m | reverse complement strand
CCTTGCAGCCATCCCGCGCGTCGGAGCGCGCGTCGCGTCGATGCGGGGAGGCCGAGGGTTGCTCCGAGGGCCTCGGCGAGCTCCGCGACGGCACGCGAGTGGCCCAGCAGCCAGGGCAGTTTGAGGTCGATCACGTCGCCGACCAGCGCCAGGCTCGCGACACGCAGTTGGCTGATCGGGCGAAGCGCGCTCATCCAGGCCGGGCCGCGGGTCAGTTCGTCGAGCCAGGCAGGCGCTCGCGCGCGCGCAGCGTCGACCATCGCGCTCGGGTAGACCACATCCGCACGCTTTTGCAGGAGCGCGAGCGCCGCGGGCAGCCCGTGAACGCGCGCCAGAACCTCGAGATCGCTGCACAGCGACACGACCAGTGCGGGCGTCGATATCGATTCACCCGACAGGCCCGACGGCTGTCCACTTCCGTCCCAATGCTCGAAGACGCAGCGCAGCGCGTTCGCCACCGAGGGCGCCAGGCCGAGCGACTCGGCGATGACCGACGAGACCTCGCAGTGGATCGCGGAGATGCCGGTCAACCTGAGGGGCAGTTCCTCCGGACGGACGAGCACCTCGATGCGTTCGATCTGCGATGCCAACATCGCGCCACGGCCGACGACATCGTCGCTGATCGTCGCGGCGACATCCGTCGCGTTGGCCGTACAGCCGGACCACCGCAGCAGCGCGATGCATCGAACGTCCTCGACGGCTTCGTCGTCAAGCCCGACGACCCGAGCCAGTTGGCACGCGAGCCACGCCACGCGAGGCGAGTGATCCACCGGCTGCCCCATGCTCAGGTCGCCCATGAACGCGAGCGCACGCAGGGCATCCAGCAAGTCGATCTGGTCGTCGTTCATCCTCAGGGCTCGTTGGACTTCGATGCCCCGATGATGAGGCAGGGCCGCCTGCGTTGTCACCTGTCGGCGTGTCGGACGATTGACGGATACCGGAAATCTCTGCCTTGCCGCACAGTCGCCTCGCATTGCACGCAAGTGCCTTTCGGAGTGAACATGAAGACCAGAGTCAAACGACTGTTCCTGGCAGCGGCCGCCGCTGCGGCCTCGTCCGCGTCGACCGGCGCCACGGCAGCAGAGACGGTGCCGCCCTACCCCGTACCCGACGCATTCCTCGGCGAGCGCCTGTACCCGAACGAGGAAGCGCTGGCGCAGAGGCTCGCCCAGGTCATCGACGAGACGGTCCGTCGGCAATATCAAACCGGTACGGCGCGCCGCGACGCGCATCCGAAGGCGCACGGCTGCGTCAGAGCGGAGTTCCGCGTGGCCAAGGACCTCGACTCGCGCTTCGCAAAGGGCGTCCTCGTCCCGGGGCAGGTCTATCAGGCGTGGGTCAGGTTTTCGAACGGCAACCCCGACGCGAACAAGCCCGACACCGACGGCATGGAGCGCGGGATGTCGATCAAGCTCATGGGTGTCCCGGGGGCCAAGATCCTGGACGGGGAGCGCGAGGCCACGACGCAGGACTTCGTGATGATGAGCCACCCGGTCTTCTTCCTGAAGGACGCCGGCGGCGCGGTGCCGTTCTTCGAGGAGCTTGGCAGCGACAGCACGCTCGACAAGCTGAAAGTCCCCTTCACGCTGGGGTTCGGACAGCTGTACACGCTTCTCAAGATCAACTCCTTGAAGATATCGAACCCGCTGCAAACCCGCTACTGGACGCCGACCCCGTATCAGTTGGGCGTCGGCCCCGACAGGATGGCCATCAAGTATTCCGCGCGACCGTGTTCGACATCGGTAGATCCCATGCCGGACAACCCAGGCCCGAACTTTCTACGGCAGGCCATGCACAAAACCTTGTCGACCGGTGACGCCTGCATGGAATTCATGATCCAGCCGCGCACGTCGGGCAAGCTTGATGTCGAAGATGCGCGGACGCAGTGGCCCGAGGAGGATGCGCCGTTCTACAAGGTCGCGACCATCCACATCCCGACACAGGAATTCGACAGTCCGGAACAGCACGCCTTCTGCGAGAACCTGTCGTTCACCCCGTGGCACGCGCTGCAGGAGCACAAGCCGCTCGGTTCGATCAATCGATTGCGCAAGATCGTCTACGAGCGCATCAGCAAGACGCGACATCAGTTGAATCAGGCGGATCGCACGGAACCGCAATGAGCCCCGACGTGCCTGCCCGCGTCTGCCCACCGAAGTACTTCGGCAGGCTGCAGGCCCAGCCGAGGCGCATAGTCGCCCGGTGCCAGTTTTCGACTTTATTTGGCGGGAACAGTGGCCATCGTCAGCCAATGAATGCAGCACCTACGGTGTCCAAATCGCGATATCGGCTGCGCCGAACTCCATATCGAAAGCCAAATATATGGCCAGCGCGTGCCATGCCCCGGATGGTCGAGTCGGTCGGTTCCGCGACCGGATAGGAACGACGGCCGTGCCACGCGGGCGCCAGTCTCGCAATACGGCAACTGGATCAGTTTCCGCGCCGACATGAGCCTCCCGGTCATGCGCTGTGCCACTCTGCGAGTCGAAGTCGGATTGGCGATGCCGATACTCTTCGCAGATGACGTGGGGGTCGACGGGCGACGAGCCTATTGGCAATGAGCCAGGGCGTCACAGTGGCGGCGAATGCGCCGGGGTCCGCCGGCGCCTTCTACTGTCCGCCCTTCTTGTCCGGCGAGGCCTCCGGGTTCGTTGCGGGGCTTGCCGGCTTGTGGCTCTTGAGCTTCTTGAGCAACTTGTGCTTCGTCGGTGCGGACGCCGGGTCGGAAGGCGCCGAAGCTTGCGCGAACGACGTGACAGCGGCGACGGACAGGATGATCGCGATGAGATGAGCCTTGGTCATTTGGAATTCCGTATGTTGAGGAAGAGAACGGTTCGTGCGTCGAACGGGTCGGGAGCCCGAAAAGCAGGTGTCTCCCGACAAATGGACACTCGCACGATCCACAGGCGGGCGACTTGACGGCTTGTGGTCGCCCATGTGGCTACTTGCCGCAAGTGCCCGCAGAGTTCGCATCGTACGGATCGCGCCGTCGCTTCACCACTTCATTGGGATACCGCACGGTCATCGACTTTGGTCGTGAGCAAAATTGGCAAAAAGGAATAGCGACGCTACTCTGTTCGGCGTGCGGACCGAGCCTTTGGACGCGATCCGTGTCGTAAGTTCCGATATCCGAGATCCACCCTTGGTAGAGGTGGAACGAGCTGCCGAGCCTTGCGGGGCAGACGATGGCCGCCCCGCGCGCTCGTCGAGCCTCACGCCGATGGGATCGATCGGGGTCAAGTTCCCGAGCTTCGGGCCTGGGGAAGCGAATCTTCGTCGCGGCCCGCTTTCCGGGCTGCGTCGCCAGCATCATTGGCCTTGTGACTGAGTGAGAGCACCGCCTTCGGCGTCTTGGATCGGCGCGGCCGCTCGCCTATCGTGCGCCATGGCTCACGCAATCCCGTTGTTACCCCCGCGGCAAGCGCCGAACTCAATCCTGGCGCTGGCATTGGTCGCGGTGCTCGGCATGCCTGCTGCGGTTCGGGCGGACGAAGTGTCTCCGCCCTTCAAGCTGATCCGCTCCGAGGAGGACTATTCCTACCTGGCCGATCCCGCCCGCCGCATCGACTTCGACGATCGACTGAAGTACATCCGCCTCGGCGACACGAACTACATGTCGCTGGGTGGAGAGCTTCGCGAGCGATTCGACAGCTACGATGCACCCAGGTTCGGCATCGGGTCTTCGAAAGACAGCTACGTGCTGCAGAGGGTCCTCCTGCACGCCGATGCGCACATCGACGAACGCGTTCGAGTGTTCGTTCAGTTGGGCCGGGAAGACGCCTTCGACAAGGCCAAGCCGTACAGCGTCAGCGACGCGGACAACATCGACTTGCAGAACGGGTTCGTGGATGTCTTGGCCGACCCTGAAAGGCATCTGACGCTGCGTCTGGGTCGCCAGGAGATCGCGTTCAACGCGGCGCAACGATTTGTCTCCGTGCGCGAGGGCCCGAATGTGCGCCAGAGCTTCGACGGCGTTCGCGCCACCTGGGCACAAGAGGCCATTCGCCTGGACGCGTTCGCGACACGGCCAGTGAGCTACAGGCCCGGCAGTTTTGACGACCGGGGCGACTCCAGCCAGCGCTTCTACGGACTGGATCTCTCGTACCAGATCGCCGGAGGGCAATCGCTCGAAACCTACGCCGTCGAGATCGACCGCCGGCAGGTCCGCTTCGGCAGCCTGACCGGCGACGAGAGGCGGCACTCTTTCGGGATACGCCTGGCCGGCAAGGAGGACGGTTTCGATCATGACGCCGAAGCGGTCTATCAGACGGGCACATTCGGGGACCGTGAGATCAGGGCCTGGGCAATCGGCCTGATCGGAGGCTTCACCTTCACGAGCCCCGGGTCACCCCGTGCCGGGCTCGAATTCGACGCCGGCTCCGGCGATCGTCATCCCGGAGGAGGCAGGCTGGAGACCTTCAATCCGATGTTTCCGAAGGGCGCCTACTTCAACGAAAGCGCCCTCACGAGTTGGGCGAACCTGATGATGCTTCGGGCAAGCGTTACGGTGCAGCCCAGTTCGTCCACGAGCATGTCCGCCAGCGTGGCGGAGCGCTGGAGGCAAACCGGCAACGATGCGGTCTACCTGCAGCCGTACATTCCCCTTGCAGCCACCCTGGGAAGCAGCGAACGGCGCGTAGGAGAGGCGTATCAGTACGATGCCTCTTGGCGGGCGACCCGATACCTCACGTTTACCGCTGAAGCCTTGCATCAAGCCGCGGGGCCGGCGATTCGACTCGCCGGTGGCCGATCGGTCACCTTCGTAATGTTTATCGGGCAACTCCGCTTCTAAACGATGGTCTTGAAGACGTAGGCATCGAGCACTTCGTGGCGGTACGTGCGGTTGAACCGCTCGATGTAGGCGTTCTGGTTCGGCTCGCCCGGCTCGATGTAGTCCAGCGCGATGCCCTTGGCCGCTGCCCAGTCCGCGAAGTCGTGGCTGGTCATCTCCGGCCCGTTGTCCATTCGGATGCTCAGTGGCGGCCCGTACCAATCGATCAGGCGGTTCAGCGTTCGGACGGAAGAACTGAAATGAGCCCTGCATGCCCGCCGCACCACTGCGTCTGACGATGGCTCGAACGTGTCGATTCGCCGGCCTGCTTTCGAATGGCTCGCCATTGACGCGGCGGCGCCACTCGAAGCTCCGAAGCCGTGTCAGGCGGCCGCCGTGGCGGCGACCCGATCAGGCAACGATCCTGAGGCGCTGCCCGGCAGGATCCGGAACCAGATGGAGTACATGGCGGGCAGGAACAGCAAGGTCAAGATCGTCCCCGCGAAGGTGCCGCCGATCAGCGTGTAGGCAAGCGTTCCCCAGAAGACCGAATGCGTCAGCGGGATGAAGGCCAGGATCGCCGCCAAGGCCGTCAGGACCACGGGTCTTGAACGCTGCACCGTGGCCTCGACCACCGCGCGGAATGGATCCAGTCCGTCCCGCTCGTTGTGACGAATCTGGCCGATCAATATCAGCGTGTTGCGCATCACGATGCCCGACAACGCGATCAAGCCGACGAGCGCGTTGATGCCGAAGGGTTTCTGGAACAGAAGCAGGGTCGGCACCACGCCGATCAAGCCCAGCGGGCTGGTCAGGAAGACCATCACCATCGCGGATATCGAACGCACCTGCAGGATGATGATGAGCAAGGTGGCGGCCAACATGATCGGGAAGACCGGCAACATGGCAACCGTCGCCTTGCCGGATTCCTCGATGGAGCCCGCCTGCTCTATGCGGTAGCCGCTGGGCAGCTTGTCCATGACGGGCTTGAGCTGTCGGGTGATGGCGACCGACACGTCGGGAGGCTGCAAGCCGTCGGCGATGTCGCCTCGCACGGTGATCGTCGGCACTCGATCGCGCCGGCGAATGACCGGATCTTCCATGCGCACGTCGACTTGCCCCACCTGCGAGAGCGGAATGCGCTGACCATTCGCGCCCGCGAGCGTGAAGTCGCCCAGCCTGCCCGGGTCGAGCCGGACATCGCCGCTCGAGCGCGCGACGACCTGCACCGTACGGATGTCCTCGCGCACGGCGGTGACGGGTATGCCACTCAGCAGGAACTGCAGTTGTTGGGCCACCGAGCTGGAGGTGAGGCCGACAGCCTGAAGGCGGTCCTGCTGCAGGGTGAAGTGCAGCGTGGGCGTGAGCGTGCCCCAGTCGGTGTTGACCGTGCGCATCATCGGGCTGGCGTCCATGACCTTCTGCACCTCGGCTGCGATGTCGCGCAGCTTGGTCGGATCGGGCCCGGTGACCCGGTATGCAACCGGGAACGGGGAGTACGGGCCGAAGACGAGTTGGGTGACACGCAGGCGGGCTTCCGGGGCGAGGCCATCGGAGATGGCTTGCTGCAGTCGGTGCTTCAACACCTCGCGCTCATCCTGATCGTCGGTACGGACCACGATCTTTGCGAACGAGGGATCGGGCAGTTCCGGCCCCATCGAGAAGTAGAAGCGGGGTGCGCCCTGCCCGATGTAGGCCGTGACGATCCTGGCCTCCTTTTGCTTGGACAACCACGCTTCCACCTTCGCGGTGGCTGCGCTGGTCTGGTTGATCGACGTGCCATAGGGCATCTGCACTTCGACCAGCACCTCGGGTCTGTCCGAGATCGGGAAGAACTGCTTCTTGACCACACCCATCCCGAGAATGGCCAGGACGAAGAGGCCCGCCACCGAAGCCGCAACCATCCACTTGCGCGCAATGACGCCCTCGAGCAGGCGACGAAAGCGGTTGTAGCGGGGCGTGTCGTAGATCGCGTCGTGGCCGCCTTCGATCTTCTTGAATTCGGGCAACAGCTTGACGCCGAGGTACGGTGTGAAAAACACCGCGACCACCCAGGATGCGATCAGCGCGATGCCCACGATCCAGAACATGTTGCTGGTGTACTCGCCCGCGGTGGAACGAGCGAAGCCATTTGGCATGAAGCCGACGGCAGTGACCAGCGTGCCCGACAGCATGGGCGCCGCCGTGTGACTCCAGGCATAGGCCGACGCGGCGACGCGGTCGAAGCCCTCTTCCATCTTCACCACCATCATCTCGATGGCGATGATGGCGTCGTCCACCAGCAGGCCCAGCGCCAGGATCAGGGACCCCAGCGTGATGCGGTCGAAGTTCTTTCCGGTCGCGAGCATCACCACGAAGACCACCGCCAGCGTCAGCGGCACGGCCGCCGCCACGACCAGGCCCACGCGCCAACCCATGCTCAGGAAACTCACCAGCATGACCACCAGCAGCGCGACGAGGAACTTGACCATGAACTCGTCCACCGCCGAACTGATGTTCACGGCCTGGTCGGTCACCTTGCTCAGGCTCATCCCCAGGGGCTGCTCGGCGTTGATCGCACCGACCTCGCGATCGAGCGCCTTGCCGAGGTCGAGCCCGTTCCAGCCGTCCCGCATGACGACACCCAGCAGCAGCGCAGGCTCACCGCCGTTGCGAACCATGAAGGTCGCCGGATCTTCATAGCCGCGCTTGACCGTGGCGATGTCCGACAGCTTCAAGGTGCGGCCCTGCGCCTGCACCGGGGTGTCGCGGATCTGCTGAAGGTCGTCGAACGCCCCGTCCAGGCGAATGAATACCTCCGGTCCGTGCGTCTCGACGGAGCCAGCCGCCGTCAGGGCATTCTGGCCATTGAGTGCGGCGAACACTTCCTGGGGGCTGACGCCCAGGGTTGCCAGGCGCTCGTGCGAGAACTCGACATAGATGCGCTCGGATTGCTCGCCGATGATGTTGACCTTCTTCACTCCGGCGACGTGCAACAGTCGCTGGCGGAGCGTTTCGGCATCGCGCACCAGCAGGCTTTGGGGCTTGCCCTTGGCTTTCAGCGCAAAGAGCGCGAAGGTGACATCCGCGTATTCGTCATTGATGATCGGGCCGATCACGCCCTGGGGAAGATTGGTCACCTCGTCGCCAGCCTTTTTGCGGGCTTGGTAGAACTCTGCCTGCACTTCGGATGGCGGCGTGCTGTCAAGCAAGGTCAGGGTGGTGAATGCCAATCCGGGCCGGGTGTAGGTCTCGGTACGGTCGTACCAGCGCAGCTCCTGCATGCGCTTCTCGATCTTCTCGGCCACCTGATCCTGCATCTGCTGTGCGGTCGCGCCAGGCCAGACGGTGACGATGTTCATCACCTTGACGGTGAAGGCCGGGTCTTCGGCGCGACCCAGCTTCAGGAATGCGACGAGGCCGCCCAGCGAAATCAGAATGATCAGGAACAGGGTGATGGAGCGCTCACGCACGGCAAGCGCCGACAGATTGAAGCGGGCTTCGCTCATGGACGGGCTCCATCCGCCACCGCTACGGCGGCGCGGTCAGCCCTGCGAACCGATTCGCCTTCCCGCAGCAGATGCGCCCCGAGCGCGACGATGCGATCGCCGTCCTTCAGCGAGCCGGCAACGCGGGCGCTGTCGTCGTCCAGACGCTGCACCGCGACCGGACGCCATGAGACCTTGGCGGGCTCGCCGTCGACCACCCAGACGCCGGTTCCCTTGCCCGAGTCGAGCAGCGCGCCGATGGGCACCTGCAGCCCCGGCCCTCCCGAAGCTGGCGCATCCCCGATCCGCACGACGACCGTCGTGCCCAGCGGTGCGTTCGCAAGCTCGCCAGCGAGAACGTAGCGGGCCTCGAAAGTCCGGGTCAGGCGGTCTGCGACGTCCGACAGTTGCCGGAGTTCGGCCGGGACGACGAGCCCGTCACGCCCGTAGATGGAGGCTTGCGCCCGCGAACCGATGGCCGGACGCAAGGTCTCCGGCAACTGGATGACCGCCTCGCGATGGCCTGCATGCGCCAGCCGCACGACCGTCTGCCCCGCGCCGACGACCTGACCCGGTTCGGCCAGCGTCTCCATGACCACGCCATCGCCATCGGCGACGAGCTCCGAGTAGCGGCTCGCATTCCGAGCGACGTCCGCCTGTGCTTCGGCAGCGCTCAGCTGCGCCCTGGCGGCATCGGCTGCCGCCTTGACCTGGTCGTAGGCCGACGCCGAGATGGCGCCCGTCCCCTGCAGGTCGCGATATCGCGCCTCGTCCTGTGCGGCCTGTTGCGCGCGCGCCCTGGCGGCGGCGACCGTCTCCAACTGCGCACTGGCGGCCAGCTTCAGGTCGATGGGATCGATGCGCATGAGGACCTGGCCGCGCCGGACGGTCTGCCCAGCGTCGACGAGACGTTCCAGCACCTTGCCCGGGAGACGGAAGCCCAGATCGCTCTGCACGCGGGCAGCGACGACGCCTGTGAAAGACCGCGACGCGGAGGCCGCCGGCCGAACGACCGCGGTCTGCACCAGGGGAGCCAGGGTGCGCGGATCGGAAGAGGTCTTCTCGCCGCACGCTGCCAGGACAAGCGGCAAGCCACAGGCGATCAGGGAGAGAGCGAAACGGCGCCGGAGCATGGAAGTCCCATCGACGAAATGAACAGGACTTCATTCTGATACTAGTGACCATTACAGTCAATAGTCACAACGCACGGGCTTCATGGTGACAGACTTCGGAGTACCAGGCTCGAGAGATGCGCCGGCGCGTCCGCCGTGTAGTCGAGGCTGTACTGAAGGAGCAGCGGATTCATCAAGGGGCGCATGACGAGGTACACCGCCACGACAGTCTCGTCGAGCGGCGTCTTGCGCTCGAAGTCGCCGCTTTGGCGACCCTCCCGCAGGATGTCGGCCAGCAGACCTTTGACACGCTCCTCGTAGGTCAGCACGGCTTGCCATTGCTCGGTGGCCGCCGATGCGGCGATCTCATAGAGCTTCCGATCATGCGAAAAAAGCCGCAGGCTGGCCTCCGTGATCGATTTGAACAACCGACGCAACTTTTCAGCGGGCTGATCTGCCTGCGCAACGGCTCCCCGGACCTCCGTCTCGATGTCTTGAAGGCAATTGGCGCAGATCATTTCGCCGATCGCCTGCTTCGATTCGAAGAACTTGTAGATGTAGGCCTTGGAGAAGCCGACGGCCTTGGCCAGGTCGGAGACGGCCGTCTTTTCATAGCCGTAGCGGCTGAAATGCTCGGTCGCCGCCGCGACGATCTGGTCTCGGACCTCGTGGTCGACGGGACCGCGGGTCGCCGCTGTTGAGGAGGGTGGCATGGTCATGACGTGAGCTTACAGGAGACCGGAGGACTGGACAAATAGTGACCGTTTGGTAATATAGTCACTGTCGCCAACCTTCCCGGACTGCCCGATGCCTCCCAAGCACGCCCTCGCCGCGATCCTCGCGGCTGCCCTCTCCACCGGCTGCGCCGTCGGGCCCGACTACGCACGCCCCGACGTCCCCATGCCAACGCAGTTCCAGGGCCAGGCAGCGGCCGACCAGCGCAGCGCGACGACCAAGGCCGACCTGGTGGCGTGGTGGGCAGGTTTCGGCGACCCGACGCTGGCGCGATTCGTCGAACTGGCTTTGGCCGAGAACCTCGACCTGGCGCAGGCTTCGGCACGCGTCCTCCAAGCCCGCGCGGGACTCGGGGCCGCCAACGCCGCCTTGCTGCCTTCCGGCACCGTCAGCGGCCAGGCGGCCAGCGCGTATCAATCCGTCGAGACCCCCATCGGCCAGATCCTGAATTCGCGGCCCGGCTTCGATCGTCACGGCCATTCTTACGAGGCAGACCTCGGCGCGAGCTGGGAGGCCGACGTGTTCGGTGGCCTGCGCCGTGGGCGCGAAGCGGCCGTCGCCGAGTACCAGGCATCGGAAGCCGGCGCGGCTGCGGCGCGCCTGGCCGTGGCGGCCCAGACCGCGGACATCTACATCGGCGTCCGAGGCCTGCAGACACGCCTGGACATCGCTCGCCGCCAGGTGAAAACGCAAGAGGACTTGCTGTGGAAGGTGAAGCTCCTCGAGGGCAAGGGGCTGGCCGCCGAACTCCAGGTCAGGCAGGCTGAAGGCGCGCTCGCCCAGAGCCGGGCCGCAGTGCCGGCGTTGGAGACCGCCCTGGAGTCCGCCATGAACGCGCTCGACGTCATGCTGGGATCGGTGCCCGGCACCCATGGTGCAGAGCTCGCCGAACCCGGTGCGATCCCGTCCGCGCCGCAGATTGCCAACAGCGGCTCTCCCGCCGAACTCTTGCGGCGTCGCCCTGATTTGATCGTTGCCGAGCGCCGCCTCGCCGCATCGAATGCGCGCATCGGGGTGGCCGTGGCGGAGTACTACCCGAAGTTCTCCCTTGGCGGCCTCATCGGCAGCGCGACGTCGGTGTCCAGCGGCAACCTATTCAGCAGTGGTGCGGATCAGGCTGCAGGCGTGCTGGGCTTGCGCTGGCGGCTCTTCGATTTCGGTCGCATCGATGCGCAGATCGACCAGGCCAAGGGACAGAAGGCCGAGATGCTGGCCGCCTACCGACTTGCCGCGCTGCGCGCGACCGAGGACGTGGAAGACGCTCTGTCGGCCCTCGTCAAACGCGAAGAGCAAGCGGCCGTGCTCGCTCAGGGCGTGGATTCTCTCGGCCGAGCGCGCGAAGCTTCGTTCGCGGCCTATCAAGGAGGCGTCGTCAGCCTGATCGAGGTCTTGCAAGCCGACGAGAACTTGCTGCGCGCCACCGACGCCCGAGCGCAGGCGCAAACCGAGTCCGCGCGCGCCGCGGTGGCCACCTTCAGGGCGCTCGGCGGAGGCTGGCAGTCCAGCGTTTCCGAGGCCGTGGCAACCCGGTAGCTGTCCGTTCTCACCACTCCACCCCTGTGCAGTTGCACACGCATGACGCGATCACGCGTCGAAGGAAGATGAACATGCCCTTGTCCAATCCAGAATCCGGAATCAAGATCCCGGGCTTCGAGAGCCACTTCCTCGAGCCGGGAACCCCGGGCGAGCGAGGTCAAGGCCGGCTTCGCTACATTGCGGGCGGATCAGGTGCTCCGTTGGTGATGCTGCACACCGTGCGCACGCAGGCGGAGCATTTCCGGCACCTCATTGCCCGGGTTCAAGATCGTTATACGGTCTACGCACTCGATCTGCCTGGAATGGGCTACTCGGAGATCGTGCCGGGCGCTTCCTATGACGAGCCCGCCATGCGAGCTGCGGTGAAGCGTCTCTTGACGCGCCTCGACCTGCGGGACGTGACGCTGCTCGGGGAATCGATGGGCGCCGTGCTCGCCATGACAACGGCTGCCGACCTGCCCGACCGAGTCCGCGCGGTGATGGCGATCAATCCCTACGACTATGCCGGTGGGATCGTGAGGTCCAGCTTCCTGGCTCGCTTCATCATCACCGGCGTCCTCGCGCCGGGAATCGGCCCCATCCTGGCGGGAGTCGAGCCCAAGCCCATCATGAGCGCCGTGCTCCGTGGTGGTCTCGGCGACAGGACTGCACTTCGCGAGGACTACGTGGACGAACTGCTTGCAGTGGGTCGGCGACCCGGCTATTCGATCGTCGCTCGCTCCGTCTATGCGAGCCTGCCCAGCTACATCGCCGCCCGCGCCCGCTATGCCGAGGTCAAGGCGCCGATCCACCTTGTCTATGGCGAGAAGGACTGGTCACGAGCTTCCGATCGGCAGGCCAACCAGCGTTTGCTTCCCGCAGCGAAGTTCGCCCAGGTATCGGAAGCCGGCCACTTCATCGTTCTGGAGCGACCCGACGTCCCGGCAAAGCTGCTGCCTTGATTGTGAACTGGGCGTCGCAAGCGCGCTGAGTCGCGTGGTTCGCGGCGAAGCACGGCTCCCATCGAGGTGCCAAGCGTTGTGTCTCAGGGGGCGGCCCGTTCACCAGGGCGCGAGGTGGCTGCAGGCGGATTCGCTTCGACGTCCGGCAAATGTGACTCGATACCGTCCGAGGGCTCACGACGCAGTCTGGCTCCGCGCACACGGGCACGGAACTGGGTTGCCGTGCCCATGTAGTCGCCATGGGTCGGATCTGGGGCGGTCAAGACCGCCGCGAACAGGCCATCGATGAGATTTCGGATCCCATCGACAAAGGAAGTTCCTTGGCCGTAGGTGCCTGAGGCAAGCGATCCAGACATGAGCATCCCCTCCTGAGAAAGCAGCCCGAGGGCTGATGAGACGGATGCTAAGTGTTTACCAGCAGCTATTGAAATGAATATACATCATTGATGATATGCGCCTCGTTCATATGGCGGTGCGTACAGCGGTACGAATGCGGACCAGAGCGGGGGTGTCATTCGGTGAGCTCGAGGAAGACGGGCCTGCTGTCGCCTCGCGGCACGCAAGCCCGTCCGATTCATCAGAGCGACTTCGAGATGCCGAAGAAGAACCCGCGACGCGGCCCGAACTGCGGTGCTCCGACGCCGACACCCGTGCCGTTGCGGATCTCGTAGCTGCGGTCGAACGCATTCACGATATCCATTCGCAACGTCACGTCTCCAGCGCTGCCAAGCTGGAACTTGTGGCTGGCGGCCAGGTTGACCTGCGTATAGGTCGGCAGGTGCGTCCCGTTGGGGATGGTCGTGCCATCGGGCAGCGTCTCGCTGGCACGAAGGCCGGAGCCCAGGATCGCGTCGCCGCTCAAACGAGTGCCCTGCAACAGGTACGACGCGCCGACAGAGGCCGTGACTCGCTGCTCGTGGTCGAGGTGGATGTAGTGGTTGGCGATGTAGGCCAGGTTGTCCGGGCTGAAGTTGAACTGCGCCGAATCGATGTGCTGGCCGCGAGCGCTCTGGAACGCGGCGTTGGCATAAACGGAGAAATTCTTATGAACATAGTTCAGCTTCAGCTCCGCACCGTATTGCTTTCCTTGGGCGTAGTTGAACGGCGTGAGGATGATCGGCGCCCCGAACTGCCCTTCATCGACGAGTTCCTTGGACCGCTTGAAGTAGGTGTCGACGCCGGCGGTCAATCCCGGCATGAGGGTCTGGTCGACGCCGAAGTCGAAGTAGTTGGCTCGTTCGGGCTTCGGGGTATCCGCCTGCGTGACCGCGGGCGCACCGGTGGTGTTCGCGAATTTCGCGACGTCTTCGTTGCCGACCAGTTCGAACGGCGGGGGCGAGAAGTAGCGTGAGTAGCCGCCATGGACGATCGTCGATGGCGTGGCATTCCAGACCACATTGACTCGCGGGCTCAACTGGTGACCGCTCGTGAACGCATTCACGTTGTCGAAGCGCGCGCCATAGTTCAGCGTCAGCCCCGGCAGCAGCAGCCACTCGTCCTGAAGGTACACACTTTCCAACAGCTCGACTTTGCTGCCATTGTCGACGACTGATTCGGGCACGGTACCGGCGTTGCCGTTCGCATCGACCGGAAGAACTTGCGAGGTTGCACGGCTCAACGACACGTCGCGCTGCACGAACATACCGCCGCGGATCGTATGGCTGGCGTTGAGCTTGTATGCTGCATCCGACTGTAGTGCGACGGCCGTGTTGCGCTTGTATGCGTCCTCCGCGATGCCGTTGTACAGCAGGTCACCGATCGGATCGGGCGTGAACTTCAGGCTCGAATAGCGGCCTGTCACGGACGTTTGCCAGTCGAGCGGGCCGACAGAGTGCTGGTAGCTCAGGAAGCCGAAGTGCGTGATCTCGCGCTGGTTCTCGTCGAGATTGTCGCTCGCGTAGGCGGTCTGCCCGTTGACGGCTAGCCCCAACGTCGGCTGCAGGCCACGCTGGTTCGGGATCTGGAACGACCCCACCGAGGTGCCCGCACCGACGGCGACGCGGTTGCTCGGGTCCAGCACATCCTCGACGTAGCCGAACGCGTGGTGCTGATGCGTGTGATCGTGCAAGGGCGTCGAGCTGCCGTCCGGCGACTCGATGCCCAGTCCGCTGCTGAGCGAATCGGCGGTCAGGAAGTAGTGGATGTCTTCCGAGCCGCCGGCGTAGCTGATGCTGGGCTGCACCGTGCCGTGGCTGCCACCGTAGATGGCGACCGAGCCGCCTGGCTCGACGGCATCGGTCTTGGTCTTGATGTCGATGATGCCGGCCGTGCGCAGGCCGTACTCCGCCGGCAGCGCGCCGGTGACCAGCGTGACCGACTCGACCACTCGCGGGTCGAGCGACTGACCGAACACGCTGATGCCCTCGGGCAGGATCAGCCCATTGATCCGGTACTGCAGACCGTTGTGTTCGCCGCGTACGTGGAACTGGCCGAACGAATCCTGCGCCACTTCCGGTGCCTGAAGCAGAACCTGGTTCAGCTGCACGTTGTCGCCGCCCGGCATCGCGTTGATCGCGGCCGAGTCGAGCGTGTAGATGGAGGCGCCCGTCTGGGTCTGGATGCCGGTGCGCGCGTCGTTGAGCCGTTTGATGCGCGAGGTGATCTCCACGACCTGCGGCTGCGCCGTGTTCGTACTGGCAGCGGACGTGTCGGCTGCCTGTGCGACGGCAGCTGGCGCGGAAGCCGCGCCCGGCGCGGGGCTGGCCGAGGTGGATTGCGCGAAGGCTTGGGTGGGTTGGAACGCGGCAAGGGCGGTGATAGCCAGCGTCATGCCGCTGAGAACGGGCTTGAACATGTGAAGTCTTTCTGAACTCGGAATACGGGGACGGCCCGCAGCGAATGCCGCAAGGCCGATGGCCAGGGATCGTTCAGAAAGTGGCAGGCGGGTCACGGGCGCGCGCTTGCGGAGAGTCGGCGGCCCTGAGTGCGAAGCGCTCCGTCAAGCCCCAGTGTTCTTCTGTCGACAGGAGCGCCGGCACCGCGATCGCAACGGCGACCGCCCCGGCGATGTGCTCGAACGCCAGGCAGATGTCGCACCCCGTGCCGGGGCCGCGCGTATCCGCCACTGCGCTCTGCAGCGTGTCGGCGCGGTGCGCGTAGTGCCTGAGCTCATGCAGCAGCGCGCCCTGCTGGCTGAACACCAGGCAGAGCGCGAGCAGCGACGAGGCCCAGACTCTTCTCATCGTCAGTGCGTGCCGGGCGTGCTCGCGTGCGTCCACCAGGCGTTGTCACCTTCGTCGCGATAGAACTGGGACTGGCCCAGGCGTGGATCGAGCGATTTCAGCGTGCAGCCCGCAGCCGGATCGATCTTGTCGCCTTGACGTAGCGCCGCGACTGCGGCATTTGCCGCGGAACGTACGCCGTCAGTGCGCGGCGGGTGCTCGAAGCCGACGAGGTTGTCGAGCGGCGAGCTCATCGTCACCGTGATGGAGGCCGTGTCGACCGCCACATCGACGCTCGCGACACCATGAACATGCGGGCGGGCGGCGGGCTGCATTTGCGCGCGGGCCGCTTCCGTGAAAAACGAAAGCGAGAAAGCCAGCGCGAACGCGCCCGCGAGCGCGAGGCGCCCACGAGAAATGGGAAGCATGGGGAAATCCTTCCGAACTCGAATGCACGGCAACCGCGCCTGGGGCCGTCACGCGGCCAGGCGGGTCAACTTGTCGACGATCAGACGGACAGGGGCGGCCCGCGGCTGCGGGCGACTGGAAGAGAGGACTCCGCGACGCTGCGGACGGGCTCGGCGGCGAAGTGATATTGGAGACCGTCCACCATGGGCACAGCCAGTGCCTCGAACTTCGCCAATCCCCCGATCTGCGCGAAGCTGAGGCAGGTCAGGCAGATGTCGTGATCGACATCCAGCGCCTGGACCACCGGTTCCGACGATGCGGAGGCGGTGATGGATTGCCAGTGGCCCAGCTCATGCATCAGCGCACCCTGCTGCGAGAGCAGCAGGATGAACGGCATCAGGATTGACAGAGTCAACCTGCGGACGAGAGAGAGCGGCGTTGCCATGGATCGATCAAGAACGCGTGCCAGAGTTGGGCCTGACATAGACGTTGCAGGATTATGCGCGTTGCGGAGCAATTCCGCCTGGATCGACGTGCGCAGCGGTACCGTTTAGCCGCCGACATTCATCGCGACCACGGCTTCGTCCGCGGAGTCGGCACGCCTTCGCAGGATGGTTTGCCGGATCGGCCGGCTCGGGGGGAAAAGGTTCGCGGTCATGCGCACCATCACTCCTCTGCGCTCGAATTCCAGAATGCCTGCCCCACGCCGGGCAAGCCTTCAATCTGGCCCGTGACGCGGTCGAGCTCTTCGCCGACCACCGCGGTAGCGTACAAGGTCGCTTCGATCTCGGCATCGGCCTGACCGAACGAATGTTGATGCACGTCGCGCACCGGGTATGTGGCGGCCTCGAGAAGCTCGAGTAGCGCCGCGCGCACGTCGGCCTGCGCTTCGCGCCGGCAGATGACGTAGACGGTGTAGGTCGCCTCGCTCGTCTCCTCGTTGACCGGGCGCCGATTGATGCGGTTGACCACCGGCCGCAGCAGCGTGTTGCTGGCGAGCACGAACAGCGCGGCGAGCAGCGCCTCCCCGATCAATCCCGCTCCCGCGCAGGCGCCAACGGCGCCCGAACCCCATAGCGTTGCCGCAGTATTCAGCCCCGTCACGTTGGCTCCTTCCTTCATGATCGCGCCCGCGCCAAGGAAGCCGATGCCCGACACGACGTAGGCCACGACATGAACAGCGCCCTGGTTGCCGCCATGGATCTCGAACAGCCGGTTGCCCAGGGACACGAAGATCGCCGCGCCAACCGCCACGAGGGTGTTCGTTCGCAGGCCTGCCGTGCGCTGGCGCATCTGGCGTTCGAGGCCGATCATTCCCCCTAGCGCGAAAGCCGTGATCAGGCTCACCAGAGAGTTGAGCATCGCTGCCGCGCTGAAATTCTGAAGTGCTTCCATCGTGTGCTCACCGCAGGTCGGGAGAAGGAATATAGGCATCTTGTGTGACGGTCGTCATCATGACGTCACCGAACCCGCGTGCGACGCGCTTCGCGGACGTTCCCCCAATACATGCAGGCCTTGCGGCGCAGCAGGCGCCGCCTCGGAGCGGGTGGCGCCAACGGTCGGAAGCCCGTCTTTCCGATGCAGCGTTCGCAGGGCACGCGGCAGGTGGCGAATCACGCAGACGCGCCGATCGGGTTGCAGCATTGACAGCGCATCGGATCTCGCGCGCGGGCTCAAGGTCGCAAGGGCGCCGGCGAAGCGCGCTTCGCCCTGGCGGGCGAGCAGCTCGCGGAGATGATAGGAACGGTGGGCGGCGACCGCTGCGTGAAGGGCGCGACGAAGCGTGTCACGGTCGCGGTGGAAGCAGAACAACATGGGACAACTCCTGCGGCGGCTCAGCCCGGGGAGGCGCCTCATGTATTCACACGAGACGAGTCCTCCGGGGCGAGGCAGCCGGGTCCGATGGGATCGACAACGAAAAGATCGGGCGGGGCGCGCTTGGGCGCCGACAAGGGTCGGGATCCATGGACGTCTCCTTCTCGGTCAGGACTTCAGTGGGCGGCTCGACAACCTCAACGGGAGCCGCGTCTCTCGATCGGCCGGGCCACGCTCAGGCCCCAGCGGATGCGATGCGTCGGCCAGTCGGTGCGCATGTCGATCGACGCGATCGATTCGTCATCGGCCGGGCGTACGCCGGCCGGTCGAACGGTGTGCCCGGGCACGCCGTTGCCGTGCCGATCGGGTGAACGCAGGGTCAGGGGAATGCTGTGCATGGCCGATGCTCCTTGGATGTCAGGGAACCGCCATGCGCGAACCGCGCCAATACGCGCCGCCAGCGTCGCGCGCAGGTGAACGGCCCGCGCCGATGTACGGCGAGCAATCAATGAAGCGAGCGGGCTGGGAGAGAGGTCGGCGAAACGCGGCTGGCGATTCAACGACAAGGCTGCGATCGGCACTGACGGCCGGCAGCCCGGGGAGCGGGCGTCAGGCGGCCAGGCAGGCAGCGGCCATCACGGCGCGCTTTGCATCACTGCGACTACTGGCACTGTCCACGCACGTGGCTCCAAAGTTTCGATAGTTGCAATTGTCCCATCGCGACAGGTTGATCGTCAATGACGAACGGAACGATTGCGACGTGCAGTTTGCGACAAAGTCGCACAAGTCTGCGCGGCACCTGCCGGGTTGCTTCGCAAGCCGGGGTGTCGATGGATCCCTTCAATCAGGATAAGATAGTCCCCTACACTATATTTTCCCATGAGCCATACTGTCCACGACAAAGCCAAGCTTCTCGGGCGGGTACGCCGAATTCGCGGCCAGCTCGATGCAATCGAGCGCGCGCTGGAGGCCGAGGCGGCCTGCGCCGAGGTCATGCGCCAGATCGCATCCGCTCGCGGGGCGATGAACGGGTTGCTCGCGAAAGTCGTCGAGGACCATATCCGTTCGCACCTGGTCGACCCAGAGAAGAAACCAGGCCGAGCCGGCCCCGACGCGACCGACGAGCTCGTCGAGGTCGTCCACAGCTACTTCAGGTGAGTCCCGAAATGAGTCCAGACACCTTGACCCACGGCCACGTCTTCCTGGCCCCCGGACACGAACGCAGTGAGCGAAAGACCTGGGCTGTCATCTGGTTGTGCGGGCTGATGATGGTCGCGGAGATCGTCGGCGGGACGATGTTCGGCTCGGTCGCACTCGTCGCCGACGGTCTGCACATGTCCACCCATGCCGGCGCGTTGCTGATCGCGGCGCTCGCGTACACGTACGCGCGGCGCCACGCGACCGATCCGCGCTTTTCCTTCGGAACCGGAAAGCTCGGCGACCTCGCCGGCTTCACCAGCGCGATCATCCTGGCCATGATCGCGTTGCTCATCGGCTACGAGGCGGTGTCCCGCCTGCTCAGTCCGGTGCCCATCGACTTTGGCCAGGCGATCCCGATCGCCGTCCTGGGCCTCGGCGTGAACGTGGCGAGCGCGTGGCTGCTCAGTGGCGGCGACCATGGACACCACCATGGACATGGCCACTCGCATGGCGGAGCCGACGGCGAGGATGAGATCCGCAGGGTCGACTCGCTGTGGGGACCGCTTGCCCTCGAGGTGTACGAGGACGGTGTCCCACCGCGGTTTCGGCTGCGCAGCGGCCCGGGTGCGGCCGAGCCTGCCTCCGCCGGGATGGGCGCGTCCGTCGAGACTCTGCGTCCGGACGGGAGCCGACAGGTCTTCCGATTCATTGATCGCGGGGACTACCTCGAATCGGTCGACGAGATCCCCGAACCGCACGAGTTCGCGGCGCATTTGAGCCTCTCCCGCGGCGGCCTTGATGAGTCCCATGAACTGGCCTTCCAGGAGCACGACCATGAGCACGGCGAGCCCGAGGCCAAGACGCACCGAGACAACAACTTCCGAGCGGCGCTCGTACACGTCATTGCCGACGCAGCGGTGTCGGTACTCGTCATCGCGGGCCTGATCCTTGCGCGACAGTTCGGCTGGCTCTGGATCGACCCGCTCGTCGGTTTCGTCGGCGCCTTGGTGATTGCCAATTGGTCGTTCGGGCTCATTCGCGACACGGGTGCCATCCTCTTGGACATGAATGCGGATGGCAGCTTGGCGAAAAGGATCCGCGAGGCCTTGGAGGTCGACGGCGACCGGCTGACCGACCTGCATCTCTGGCGCCTGGGCCCGGGCCACCTCGGGGCGATCGTCTCGGTATCGACCCCCGCCACGCGCGACGAGAGCTTTTATCGAGCCAAGCTCAACCGCTTCGGCTCACTGTCGCACGTGACCGTCGAGGTTCGGCCTGCCCGGCCGAACGCGTAGTCGCGAGGTGTCGGGCCGTACACGCCGACGGCGTGCTTGCAGGAGGATGTGCAGCGCTTCATTCGCCTTCAATGGCGATTCAAGGATTGCAACGACAGTTCGCATCACGTCCGGGCGGCCTGGAGCGAGAGCGGGGACGCCGGCGCAGCCGCATGGGCGCTGTTGAAGCTCCTCGCGAGCTGCTTTGCCAGGACGACGCTGGCGTAGCGGCGGCCCGGGACGTGCGCCGTCTCGACGATGTCGAAGCCGCGATCGAAATACCACGCAACCTGTCGCAACGCGCCTTCGGGCGTGTCCAATGCGAGACGGTCGAAGCGCCGCGCTCGTGCCCATGCGATGGCATAGGCGATCAACGATCTCCCGACGCCTTCACCTTGCCTGGTTGCTGACGAAGTCTTCATTGGAGGCGAGCGCCCATCAAGATGTCATGAAGAATGACGGTGCGGCCGCAAAGATTTCATCAACGACTGGCCCGGATCGACGGTGCGCGCCACGCGATGGATTCGAGTGCCGAGCGCGCCGGTCGACTGTCGAGTTCGGCGCGGCACGTATACGCAATCTTTATGCGCAGGGCCGGAAATTTACCGACATCTTGACGCGCGAATTTCTACAGTCCATGGGTCTTGTTCAGGAGGGCGTCCCATGGATGTCGTTTATGTCGTGCTCGTCGTGGTGTTCTGGCTGCTGATCGCCGGAATGGCCCGTGGCTGCGCGTTGCTCGTTGGGGGAAAGAAATGACCTGGCTCTATGTGCTTGGTGGGGTGGTGTCGGTGGGCCTGCTGGTCTATCTGGTCATCGCATTGCTGCAACCGGAGAAGTTCTCGTGACCAGCCATTCATGGACCCTGCTGGTGGCCTACAGCGTCGTGCTGTTGCTGCTGGCCATCCCCATGGGGCGATACATCGCCAACGTGGTGGAAGGAAAATTCAAGTTCGCGAGCCGCATCGAGGGCGGCCTGTACCGCTTGTGCGGCGTCAAGGCTGACGTCGACATGGGCTGGCTGCAGTACGCGCTGGCCATCCTGCTGTTCAACGGCCTGGGCGTGCTCGTCGTCTATGCGGTCCAGCGCGTGCAGCTGTGGCTGCCGCTGAACCCGCAGGCGATGGCCAACATCTCGCCGGACTCGTCGTTCAATACGGCGATCAGCTTCGTGACCAACACGAACTGGCAAGGCTACAGCGGCGAGCAGGCGATGAGCTACCTCACGCAGATGCTCGCGCTGGCCGTGCAGAACTTCTTCTCGGCCGCGACCGGCATCGTCGTCGTGATCGCGCTGATCCGCGGCTTCGCGCGCCACACGATGAAGGGCGTCGGCAACGCCTGGGTCGACCTGACCCGCGTGACGATGTGGATTCTTCTGCCGCTGTCGTTCGTCTATGCCGTCTTCCTTGTCCAGCAGGGCGCGGTGCAGAACTTCGACGCCTACAAGGACGTGCCGACGCTCGAGGTCAACAAGTGGCAGGAGCCCAAGCTCGGCGCCGACGGCCAGCCGCTGAAGGATGCCAAGGGTGCGCCGGTGATGGAGGACAAGTCCTCCGACCACCAGACGATCGCCATGGGCCCGGTGGCGTCGCAGGAAGCGATCAAGATGCTCGGCACCAACGGTGGCGGCTTCTTCAACGCCAACTCCGCGCATCCGTACGAGAACCCGACGCCGCTGACGAACTTCGTCCAGATGCTGTCGATCTTCCTGATCCCCGGCGGCCTGTGCTTCGCGTTCGGACGCATGGTGCAGGATCGCCGCCAGGGTTGGACCGTCTACATCGCGATGTTCGTGTTGTTCGTCGTCGGCGCCGTCGCGGCCATGACGTTCGAGCAGCAGGGGAACCCGCGGTTCGCCGCGCTCGGCGTCGACCAATCCGTGACGGCCTCGCAACCCGGCGGCAACATGGAAGGCAAGGAGACCCGCTTCGGCATCGCCGACTCGGGCCTGTTCGCCACCATCACGACCGACGCGTCCTGTGGTGCCATCAACTCCTGGCACGACTCGTTCACGCCGTTGGGCGGCATGGTTCCGCTCGTGAACATGCAACTGGGCGAAGTGGTGTTCGGCGGCGTCGGCAGCGGGCTCTACGGCATGCTGATCTTCGCGATCCTCGCGGTGTTCATCGCCGGCCTGATGATCGGCCGCACGCCGGAATATCTCGGCAAGAAGATCGAGTCCTACGAGATGAAGATGACGTCGATCGCCATCCTCGTCACGCCGCTGCTGGTGCTCGCAGGCACAGCCATCGCGGTCATGACCGACGCGGGCAAGGCCGGCATCGCCAACCCCGGCGCGCACGGCTACTCGGAGATCCTGTACGCCTTCACGTCCGCGGCCAACAACAACGGCAGCGCCTTCGGCGGCATCTCGGCGAACACGCCGTTCTACAACGTCATGCTGGCCATTGCCATGTGGTTCGGCCGCTTCGGCGTGATCGTGCCCGTGCTGGCGATCGCCGGCTCGATGGCGGCGAAGAAGCGCATCGCGGCGACGGAAGGGACGATGCCCACGCATGGCCCGCTGTTCGTCTCGCTGCTGATCGGTGTCGTGCTGCTCGTCGGCTTGCTGAACTACGTGCCGGCGCTCGCGCTCGGCCCGGTGATCGAGCACCTCGTGCTCTGGAAGTGAGCTCAAACATGACTCGCACTACCTTTACCCTGTTCGATCCCAAGCTGGTCAAGCCGGCGATCCGGGACTCGTTCGTCAAGCTGGATCCGCGCGTCCAGTGGCGCAACCCGGTGATGTTCGTCGTCTACGTCGGCAGCATCATCACCAGTGTCCTCTTCGTCCAGGCCCTCGCGGGCAAGGGCGAGGCCTCGGCCTGGTTCATCCTGGCCATCGCCCTGTGGCTGTGGTTCACGGTGCTGTTCGCCAACTTCGCCGAGGCGCTCGCCGAAGGCCGCAGCAAGGCCCAGGCGGCCTCGCTGCGCAGCCTGAAGAAGGAGACCTGGGCCAAGAAGCTCGAGCAGCCGGTGTCCACCGCGAAGTGGCTCCCGATCGAGTCGCAGAGCCTGCGCAAGGGCGACACGATCTACATCATCGCGGGCGACGTCGTCCCCGCCGACGGTGAAGTCATCGAGGGCGTGGCCTCCGTCGACGAGAGCGCCATCACCGGCGAATCCGCGCCGGTCATCCGCGAATCCGGCGGCGACTTCTCGGCCGTCACCGGCGGCACGCGCGTGCTGTCCGACTGGATCGTCGTGCGCGTCACGACGAACCCGGGCGAGACCTTCGTCGACCGCATGATCGCGATGGTGGAGAGCGCCAAGCGCCAGAAGACACCCAACGAGATCGCGCTGACGATCCTGCTGGTCGCGCTCACCATCGTGTTCCTGGGCGTCACCGTCACGCTGCTGCCGTTCTCGCTGTTCAGCGTGGAGGCGGCCAAGGCCGGCGCGCCGGTCACGGTGACGGTGCTGATCGCGCTGCTCGTGTGCCTGATCCCGACGACGATCGCGGGCCTGCTGTCGGCCATCGGCGTGGCCGGCATGAGCCGCATGATGCAGGCCAACGTCATTGCGACCTCGGGCCGCGCGGTGGAGGCGGCCGGCGACGTCGACGTGCTGCTGCTGGACAAGACCGGCACCATCACGCTGGGCAACCGCCAGGCCGCGGCCTTCCTCGTGGCGCAGGGCGTCAAGGAGGCCGATCTCGCCGACATCGCGCAGCTCGCGTCGCTGGCCGACGAGACGCCGGAAGGGCGCAGCGTCGTCGTGCTGGCCAAGCAGAAGTTCAACCTGCGCGAGCGCGACATCCAGTCGCTCGGCGCGCACTTCGTGCACTTCTCGGCCCAGACCCGCATGAGCGGCGTGGACCTGCCGGGCGCCGCCGGCGCGCCGGCGCGCCAGATCCGCAAGGGCGCCGCCTCGGCCATCCGCAAGCACGTCGAGGATCTCGGCGGCAGCTTTCCGGCTGACCTGCTCACCGCGATCGACAACGTGTCGCGCCGCGGCAGCACGCCGCTGGTCGTGTCCGACGGCGCGCGCGTGATGGGCGTGATCGAGCTGAAGGACATCATCAAGGGCGGCATCAAGGAGCGCTTCGCCGAGCTGCGCCGCATGGGCATCAAGACGGTGATGGTCACCGGCGACAACAAGCTCACCGCGGCCGCGATCGCCGCGGAGGCCGGCGTCGACGACTTCCTCGCCGAGGCGACGCCCGAGCAGAAGCTCGCGCTGATCCGCGACTACCAGGCGCAGGGCAAGCTCGTCGCGATGACCGGCGACGGCACCAACGACGCACCGGCGCTCGCGCAGGCCGACGTGGCCGTGGCGATGAACTCGGGCACGCAGGCGGCCAAGGAGGCCGGCAACATGGTCGACCTCGACTCGAACCCGACCAAGCTCATCGAGGTGGTGGAGACCGGCAAGCAGATGCTGATGACGCGCGGGTCGCTCACGACGTTCTCGATCGCCAATGACGTCGCGAAGTATTTCGCGATCATTCCGGCGGCCTTCGTCACCACGTACCCTCAACTCGGCGCGCTCAACGTCATGCACCTGGCCAGTCCGTCGTCGGCGGTGCTGTCGGCGGTGATCTTCAACGCCCTGGTCATCATCTTCCTGATCCCGCTGGCGCTCAAGGGCGTGAAGTACCGCGCCGTCGGCGCCGCGCTGCTGCTGCGCCGCAATCTCGCGATCTACGGCGTGGGTGGCGTGATCGTGCCCTTCGTCGGCATCAAGCTGATCGACATGGTCCTCAGTGTCGTCGGCTTCGTTTGAACTGGAGTTCCTCGTGAAAGCATTGATTCGTCCCGCCGTCAGCCTGTTCGTCGTGTTGACCGTCGTCACTGGCGTCGTCTACCCGCTGGCAGTCACCGGCGTGGCCAAGGCGGCGTTCCCGAACCAGGCGGCAGGCAGCCTGATCGTCCAGGACGGGAAGGTCGTGGGCTCGTCGCTCATCGGCCAGAACTTCTCCGATCCGAAGTACTTCTGGGGCCGCCCGTCGGCTACCACGCCGATGGCCTACAACGGCCAGGGTTCCGGCGGCTCGAACCTGGGGCCACTGAACCCGGCCCTCACCGACGCGATCAAGGGCCGCGTCGACGCGCTGCGCGCCGCCGATCCCGGCAACAAGGCGGCTGTCCCCGTCGACCTGGTGACCGCCTCGGCCAGCGGTCTCGATCCCGAGATCAGCGTCGCGGCGGCCGAATACCAGGTGCCGCGCATCGCTCGCCTGCACCGGCTTTCGCCCGAGGTCGTCGAAGGCATCGTCGCGCGCCACACGCAGGGCCGCCTGTTCGGGCTGCTCGGCGAGCAACGCGTGAACGTGCTCGACATGAACCTCGAACTGCAGCGCGCCAGCGCGTCCTGATTCCCAAACGGCAGCACGCGACTGGCTCGGCACGCTGTCGACCTCCCCTGCGGCGCAGGCCGCAGGGGGTTCGGTGTCTTCGGTACCGACACCGGGCGGGCCAAACGCATTCCGTCATTCAAACAACCATGAACTCGTATCGCATCCTCTCCGGCGCTTCGGTGCTGGCGTTCTCCGCCCTTGTCCTCTCGCCGCAGGCCCATGCCGCGGACGCGCCCGATGCGGCGGCATCGGCACCGGCTCCCGCGCCCTTCGTGACGGCGACCACCAACGTCAACATCGTCAGCGACTACCGCTTCCGCGGCATCGACCAGACCTGGGGCAAACCCGCCGTCCAGGGCGGCGCGGACCTGACGCTCGCCAACGGCATCTACGCCGGCGTCTGGGCGTCCAACGTCTCCGGCAACTCGTACCCCGGCGGCAGCCTGGAGATGGACTACTACGCCGGCTACAACGGCAAGTTCAACGACGATTTCGGCTTCACCGTCGGCGGCTACGGCTACTACTATCCCGGCGCCAACTTCGACAAGTCGGCCTGCCCCTCGGCCGCCTACCCCGCGCCCTGCACGCTGCCGTCGCAGAGCCTGAACACCTTCGAGCTGAACGCGGGCGTCTCGTGGAAGTGGATCAGCTACAAGCTGTCCGTGTCCACCGGCGACTACTTCGGCGCCAACGCGTCCACCGGCTACTCCGGCCACACCAGCGGCACGCTGTATCACGACCTGTCGGCCACGTGGGCGATCACGGACGACATCAGCCTGGTGGGCCACGTGGGCCACACCGACGTCAAGGCGACCTACGCCGGCGTGAACCCCGACTACACCGACTACCGCGTGACGCTGAGCAAGACGTTCACGGGCGGCTGGAGCGTCTCCGCCGCCGGCGCGGGCGCGAACAACAATCGCTTCTACCGTCCGCCCGTCGGCGGCCTGTCCTATGGGAACGGCGACACGCGCAACGTGAACAAGCCGGTGCTGATCCTGCAAGCCGGCCGCACGTTCTGATGCGGCTTCGGGTTCTGCTACCGTCCGGGAAATCGTGAATGGACGCACTTCGATGACGGATAGCCGGCCCGATCCCGATCTCCTGCTGGCCAGGATCAAGGACGAGGAGATCCAGGCGCGCCGAGGAAAGCTCAAGCTTTTCTTCGGCGCGTCCGCCGGCGTGGGCAAGACCTTCGCGATGCTGTCCGCGGCGCGCGTCCAGCAGCAACAAGGTGTCGATGTGGTCATCGGCGTCATCGAGACGCACGGTCGCGCGGAGACGGAGGCGCTGGTCGCGGGCCTGCCGCGGATCGAGCTCAAGGAGGTTCGATACCGCGACCGCGTGCTGCGCGAGTTCGACCTCGACGCCGTGTTGGAACGCAAGCCGCAGCTGGTGCTGGTCGACGAGCTCGCGCACTCCAACGTGCAGGGCTCGCGCCACGCCAAGCGCTGGCAGGACGTCGAGGAATTGCTGGATGCCGGCATCGACGTCTGGTCGGCGATGAACGTCCAGCACCTCGAGAGCCTGAACGACATCGTCACGGGCATCACCGGCATCCGCGTCTGGGAGACCGTGCCGGATCGGGTATTCGACGCGACCGACGAGGTCGTCATCGTCGACCTGCCGCCGGACGACCTGTTGCTGCGGTTGAAGGAGGGCAAGGTCTACCTGCCGCAGCAGGCCGAGCGCGCGGTGCGCAACTTCTTCCGCAAGGGCAACCTGATCGCGTTGCGCGAGCTCGCCTTGCGTCGGACGGCCGACCGCGTCGACAGCGAGATGCTGCAGTACCGGCGCAACCTGCAGGCGGCGCCGGTGTGGCAGACGCGCGAGTCGATCCTGCTGTGCGTCGGCCCCGATGAGCGCTCGGAAAAGCTGGTTCGCACCACCGCGCGCCTCGCCGCACAACTGGGCGTTCCCTGGCATTGCATCTACGTGGAGACGCCCGCGCTGCTACGGCTGCCCGACGCGACGCGCCAGCGCATCCTCCAACTGCTCAAGTCCGCCGAGGACAACGGCGCCGTCACCGCCGTGCTGAGCGGCAGTGAACTGGCAGCGACCATCGTCCGCTACGCGCACGAACACAACCTGCCGCGCGTGGTGCTCGGCCGCGACACGAACCGCTTGCAGCGGCCGTGGAGGCAACGGCTGGCCGAGGCCGTCGGGTCGCTGGCGGACGATCTCGACATCGTGCAGGTCGCGTTGCCGGCGCACGCCAACGGCGCGGCGAAGAACAACGATCGCACGACCAGCGTCCACCAGAAGGATTCGATCGCCTGGGCCGACTATGCGTGGAGCGCGCTGATCTGCGGTGCGGTGACGTTGGCCGTGGCTCCCCTGACGCCGCTGCTGTCCGGCGCCAATCTGGTCATGGTGTTCCTGCTGGCCGTGGTGGGCGTCGCCGTGCGCTTCGGCCGCGGGCCGGCGGTGCTGGCATCCGTGCTGACGGTGCTCATGTTCGACTTCTTCTACGTGCCGCCGCGCTTCAGCTTCAGCGTGTCCGATGCGCAATACCTGCTGACCTTCGCTGTCATGTTGGTCGTCGCGCTGGTCATCGGCCAGTTGACCGCCGGGCTCAAGTTCCAGGCGCGCGTGTCGCGCCTGCGCGAGGAGCGGGTCCGGGCCATGTACGCGATGTCGCGCGACCTGTCTGGGGCGCTGATGCCCGAGCAGATCGCGGAGATCGGCGCCCGCTTCATGAAGTCGGAGTTCGGCGCGCCCGCGGCGCTGATCGTCGCCGACCTCGAGGATCGCCTGCACGGCCCAGTGCAGTCCGAAGGGCAGCCTGACGGGCTGGACGTCGGGGTCGCGCAGTGGGCGTTCGACCATGACGAGGCCGCCGGCTATGGCACCAATACGCTCGCGGCGTCGACGGTGCTCTACGTGCCGCTGAAGGCGCCGATGCGCATGCGCGGCGTGCTGGCGATCGGTGCCGACAATGCGGGCCGCCTGGCCGGCCCGGAGCAGCGCCGGCTGCTGGACACCTGTGCGTCGCTCCTGGCCATCTCGCTCGAGCGCATCCACTACGTCGACGTCGCGCAGACAGTCACGGTGCAGATGGAGTCGGAGCGCTTGCGAAATTCGCTGCTCGCGGCGATCTCGCATGACTTGCGCACGCCGCTCTCCGCGCTGGTCGGCATGGCCGAATCGCTGACGATGATGAAGCTTCCGCCCAGCTCCGCCGAGCTGGAGACGGCGCATCGGATCAAGGATGCCGCGATGCGCATGAACTCGATGGTGAGCAACATGCTCGACATGGCGCGGCTGCAGTCGGGGCCAGTTCAGCTCAATCGCCAGTGGCAACCGCTCGAGGAGGTGATCGGCACAGCGCTAAAGGCCATGAGCAGCGTCCTCGAGAAGCGGCCCGTGAAGGTCGCCCTGGCGGACGACCTGCCGCTGGTGGACATCGATGCCGTGCTGTTCGAGCGCGTGCTCTGCAACCTGCTCGAGAACGCGGCCAAGTACACGGAGCCGGGCAGCCCGGTCGATATCCGCGGCCAGGCCGTGGATGATCTGGTCGTGATCACGATCGAGGATACCGGGCCTGGCCTGCCGAAGGGCAAGGAGGCCGCGATCTTCGACATGTTCGAGCGCGGGCGCAAGGAGAGTTCGACGCCGGGCGTCGGACTGGGCCTGGCCATCTGCCGCGCCATCGTGGAAGCTCACGGCGGAAGGATCCGCGGCGAGACGAAGCCACAGGGCGGCGCCCGCTTCACCATCGAGCTGCCGCGCGGCACGCCGCCCAGTCTCGAAGGCCTGGAGCGGCTCGAGAACATGGAAGTGGACGGTGATGACGCGCATGGGTGACACGGTACAGCGGGTGCTGGTCGTCGAGGACGAGGCGGAGATCCGGCGCTTCGTCCGCATGGCTCTCGCTGCCGAAGGATTCGAGGTTGTCGAAGCCGACAGTGTGCAGCGCGGCCTCATCGAGGCCGGCACGCGCCGGCCCGACCTGGTGGTGCTGGATCTCGGACTTCCCGATGGCGATGGCGTCGAACTCATCCGGGACTTGCGCGCGTGGTCCGACATGCCCGTGCTGGTGCTGTCCGCGCGCACGACCGAAGCCGACAAGATTGGTGCGCTCGACGCGGGCGCCGACGACTACCTGGTCAAGCCCTTCAGCGCCGGGGAACTGCTTGCGCGTGTGCGCGCACAGTTGCGTCGGCGCACGCGCGCGGGTGCCGACGGCAACACGACCGTCGAGTTCGGCGACGTCAAGATCGACCTGCTGCGCCGATCCGTCGAGAAGGCCGGCAAGTCCGTCCACCTGACGCCGATCCAATATCGACTGCTCGTCCATCTGGCCGGCCACCCCAACTGCGTCCGGACGCACCGGCAACTGCTGCACGCCGTGTGGGGATCGAGTCACGGCGAAGACACGCCTTACTTGCGCGTCTACATGGGCCAACTGCGGAAGAAGGTGGAGAGCGATCCCTCGCAACCCCAGCATCTGCTCACCGAGGCCGGGGTCGGCTACCGATTCGTTCCCTGATCCGGAATTTCCGGGAACGACGCCGTCGCGGTGCAGCTATCCCTGCAGCCCGCGGATGCCTGCACGGAACGATTCGGCGACGGCTTCGGGTTCCGCGCCGGTGTCGATCTGCGCACGAAAACGGGGATTCGAGAACAACTCGGCCACCAGCGCGAAGATCGTCGAGGGAGGGTGGGTGCCGCTGGTTGCCGCGGCGCTCGTCTTCGCGCTGATGCGTGCCTGGCGCCTGGGTCACGAGGCGACGGTTCGCCATGTCGAGCGGGAGACGATTCCGCTGTCGCTGTTCATCGAGACGGTGGACAGCGAGCGCAAGGTCGAGGGAACGGCCGTCTATCTCTCGCGCCGGGTGGACGTCGTGCTGGTCGCGATGCTGCACAGCGCCAAGCATTTCCATGTCGCTGAAGCTCTCGTCGGCGCCGCGCTGCAGCAATGTCGCCCGGAGCGACGCAGGACGCTCAGCTTTTCGCCTAGCATCGCGGACCGGGGCATCCGCTCCGGCACGACGACCTACCTACCTTGCATTCGTGGCAATGCCGCTCATCCGACTCCTCCAGGCGCTGGCCGCGCTGCTCGTGCTCGCGACGGCCCTGTTGCTCGCGCACATGACCGGCGCGGCCGTGCGCGATCTGCAGCGCGCGAGCCGCGGGCTGGAGGCCATCGACCATCTGCGCATCGCACTGACGGTCGCCGAAATGGCGTCGCGCGAACGCGGCCCGACCAACGGCATGCTGGGCGACGATCTCCCGGCACCGCCTGCGCATGCCCGGGCGTTGGCGCAGGCCCGCGAGCGCACCGACGCCGCCTTCGACGCCCTGGCTGCCGCCGGCGACAAGACGGCCCAGCGCGACGAGCCCGCCGCGGCCCGCGTCGCGCTCGCGCACGCCCGGGCCGCCGTCGATCACGTCACGGCTGTGCCCAAGGCCGCGCGCACGCCGCAGCAGATCAGCGCCGCCATCCACGAGATGGTGGCCGTCATCCCACGCCTCGCGCCCGTCGTCAGTCGCCTCGCGAACGAAGCGCAGGCCGCGTACCCGGCGATCGGGGACGACGTGCAGGCGGCGCGCCTGTCCGCGGAACTGCGCGAATATGCCGGGCTGCTCGGCTCGCACTTCACGGCGGCTCTCGCGCGCCAGCAACGGCTCACACGCGCCGAGCACGACGAGATCGAACACACCAAGGGGCGGATCGACGAGCTGCGGTTCCTCGTCGACATCCGCATGGGCGGCCTGTCCGAATCGTCTGCCGTCGTGCAGGCGTGGGCCCAGGTGCAGGTCCGCTACTTCGACCGCGCACTGAGGCTTGCCGACGACGTCGTCGAAGCGAGCGAAGCTGGCGCGCCCTATGGCGTCGACCCGGCGCAGTTCGCCGCTGGCTACGTCCCCGACATGAACTCGATCTTCGCGGTGCGCGACGCGCTGCTCGACCAGGCGCATGCCCGCGCGGCGGCGGCGCATTCGGGCGCGGAGATGACGTTGGTGGGCGTGCTCGTCGGCGCGTTGGTGCTGCTCGCGGTGCTGATCGGCGCGATCGCGGTCGTCCAGCGCCGTATCCTCGCACCGCTCGGGACGATCACGCGGGCCGTCCACGCGCTCGCCCGCAACCAGCTCGAGATCGAGCTGCCTCCGGTGCGTGCCGACGACGAGATAGCCGCGGTCGCGGGCGCGGTCGAGTCGCTGCGCGAGCGAACGCAGCAGCGGCTCGCCCTCGAGCACGAGCGCGACGAGCTGATCGAGCAGCTGCGTAGCCAGTCCAACACCGACGCACTGACCGGCCTCGCGAACCGGCGCGGATTCCTCGAGGCCGCGGAGCGCGAGCTCACGCAGGCGCGTCGCCACGGGTACGGCGTCGTCGCGATCCTGCTCGACGTCGACCACTTCAAGCGTTTCAACGACGAACTGGGCCATGCAGCGGGCGATTCAGTGCTGCGCGAGATTGCCAGCGTGATGGGGCGCGAGAAGCGTGACGGCGACCTGGCCGGCCGCCTTGGCGGGGAGGAGTTCGTGCTGCTGCTCGGCCACTGCGACTTTGCGCACGGCCACGCGTTCGCCGAACGGCTGCGCAGTGCGATCGAGAAGATCGCGGCCATCCCGTCCACCGTGCCCGGTGCCGCGCCGATGCGCACGACCGCGAGCCTGGGTGTGGCGAGCTTCGGCGGCGAGTGCTCGAGCCTCGACCTGCTGCTCAAGCAGGCTGACGCCGCGATGTATCGCGCCAAGACCGCGGGACGCAACCAGGTCATGCCTGCTGCGACGGTCCGCCAGGGAGGTGCTTGAACGCCAGCCTGCCTGGTCGATCCCTCGAACGTCCGTTCATAGGAGCGCATCCCGCGCCGCGATGGCCGGAGAGGTCGCGGGTCGCGAAGCCCTGCGACTGAGCTTGGCCGTATAGACGTCGATCCGTCGGATCAACTCCGCGATCTTGGCCTCCGCCAAAGCGCGAACGGCTGCTGCCTCCTCCAGAAACCGAGCTCTCCAACCTTCTTCGCGAACATCTCCGCGAAGTGTCTCGGATACGACTTTGCGCAAGCGCTGCCATTCATCAAGCAGGGCCACACTCGTCGGATGAACGACGTTGCCTGCGCCAGCGGAAAGCTCCGTGTCCCGGTCGACGTCTGTCGAATTGTCCATGCTTGTACCAGGGCAAATATTTGAACGGCTTCGCCAATCCTGGAGAAGAACCCGCAAAGGTAGCTCGACGCTCGGATCGGTGCTTGCAGTAGATCAAGCCAGGACAGCCCTTGCGCCGCCGCTGTGACTAGTTAGGAATCCGTACCGTCGCAGGTAAATTGCCTGGCGCACGAGAAAGGCGTTATAACCAAACGTGCTCAAGGACTGCAAGCCGCCTATCGAGTGGTTCGATCTGCCTGTCGGCAAGCTCGGCGGTTTCGTCGGCCTTCCATGAGGAGGCGCTTGGGCGACCTTCAGGGAGGGTAGCTTGTGCCCGTCAGGTTTCCCGTAGTCGACCGCGGCACCCGCGCGGCCAGTCGCTTCGGCCGAACGCCGTGAGGTTCGCTCTTCTGCGTCCTGGCGTCGGGACTCGGGTGCGCGCGGGGAGATCGCTCCGTGCCTTGCTCGCCCGGCTGATCTGGCTGTGCGTGGGGCCGCTGGCAATCCTGGCGGTCTTCATGGCGGCCGAACGGGTGCGCGACGTCCAGGCCAGTCGCGACCGCGAGGCCACCATTCTTGCGACGACCCTCGCCGCCACCGTCGACCAGGACTTGAGCGCGCGCATCGGTGCGCTGACGATGCTGGCGCAATCTCCCCTGGGCGACGACGCTTCGCGCTGGGGGGATCTGTACCGGGAGTCCCAGGGTTTTCGCGAGAGTTTCGGCAGTCACGTCATCCTCGCCGACCTGAAGATGCACATGCTGTTCAACACACGCGCGCCTTTCGGTGCAACGCTGCCGATGCTGCCCCAGCCCAAGGGCCGTGCCGCGGTACCGATCGCGGTGGCGACCGCCCGGCCTGCGGTGGGTGACCTTTTTCAGGGGCCGCTTGCGCGGGAAGCCCTGGTCGCGGTCGCGGTGCCGGCACTGCGCGATGGAAAGACAGCTTTTTTGCTGCTCACGGTCTTCGAGGCCCGCCAGTTTCAAAGGCACCTGGACCAGATCGCTCTGCCGGCCGGCTGGTCCATCGCCTTGCTCGACGGCAGCGGCGCGACCATCGCGCGCCGTGCGCCGCCGGGCCTCCGCCCCGCCGGGGACGTCGAGGCGAACGGGCGGTTCGTCGCGCGCTCGGCCATGGCGCCATGGACCGTCGCACTCGAGATCCCGCGCGGCATCTATCAAGCGCCGCTCCTGGACGCCGCCTTGGCGCTGGCACTTGCCATCCTGGGAGCGACCTTGACCGGGGTCGTCGGGGGCGTGCTGGCCAGCCGTCGAGTCGGCAGGTCGGTGGCAGCGCTTGCGCAGGCCGCGACAACCGGGACGGGCCCCTCCGGCATCACCGAAATAGACATGGTCCAGCGGCTTCTCGACCAGGAGGCGAAGAGGCGCGAGGCGGCCGAAGCCACCCTGCTCCTGAGCGAACAGCGCTTTCGCCGGCTCTTCTACGAGGCGCCGCTGCCACAAGCACTGGTCGGCAAGGATGGCACCGTGGCCGGCCTCAATGCGCGGTTCGTGCAGGTCTTCGGCTATGGCATCGAGGACCTGCCGACCGTGTCGGATTGGTGGCGGTGCGCCTATCCGGATCCGGCCTATCGGACTGCCGTGGTCGAGAACTGGAACGCGGCCATCGCCCGCGGCGGATCGACGGCGACCATCGAAGGAGCCGAACGTCGTGTCACGTGCAAGAGTGGGGCAGTGCGCTCCATGCTGGTATCTGGAATCGGTGTCGGGGACGAGTTCCTGGTGGCGTTCTTCGATGTCACCGAGCGCAACGAGGCCGAAGAGGCCTTGCACCAGAGTTCCGCGCTCTATCAGCACACCCTGGACAACATGCTGGAGGGCTGCCAGATCGTCGGGCTCGATTGGCGCTACCTCTACATCAACTCCGCCGCGGCGCGGCAGCATGGCCAGCCGAGAGAATCGTTGATCGGGCGCACGATGTCGCAGGCGTACCCGGGCATCGAGACGACCGACATCTTTGCGACGCTGCGTCGATGCATGGACGAACGCATCGAACAGCACAGCGAGACGGAGTTCGTCTTCCCCGATGGCTCCCTAGGATGGTTTGAAGTCAATGTGCAACCGGTGCCGCAAGGCATCGCGATCTTCAGCGTCGACATTGCCGAGCGCAAGCGGGTGGACGAGGTGCGTGAGCGACTTGCGGCGATCGTCGAGTCCTCCGACGACGCCATCGTCAGCAGCACGGTCGACGGCGTGATCACCAGTTGGAACCAGGGTGCGGAACGCATGTTCGGGTTTGGGTCGGAAGAGGCGATCGGCAAGCCGGTCCGCGAGATCATCCGGTGCGAGGACGATGAGCCGGTACGGGAACATGAGCGCAGGATCTTCCATCCCCGGCGCGGTGCGCGCTACGCGGGCGCCGAAGAGGTGGTCCGGTTGCACAGGGACGGGCATTCGATGACGCTGTCGGTCGTCACCGGCGTCATACGCGATGCATCGGGTGCGATCTCGGCGCTGTCCGCGATCATGCGCGACATCACGGCTGCCAAGCGGCGCGACGGCGAACTGCAGGCGCTCATTGCGGAACAGGTCGCGCGCGACCGCCAGATGCGGGACCTGACGGCCCGATTGCGCACGCTGCGCGAGGAAGAGTGCACCCGCATCTCGCGCGAGGTCCACGACGGCCTGGGGCAGTTGCTCACTTGCCTCAAGATGGACATCCGATGGATGACCCGCAGATTGGCCGGCGGTGCGTCGGCGGAGGATTTGTCCGCCAAACTCGCCGAAACCGAAGTGCTCGTCGACCAGACGGTCGAATCGGTGCAGCGCATCGCGGTCGAATTGCGCCCCAGCGCACTCGATACGCTTGGCTTGCCTGCGGCGATTCGCGACGAGGCGCGCCGGTTCGAAGCGCGGTCCGGGGTCGTCGCCGTCGTGGAATCCTGCGCTGCTTCGTCTCCGGACCAGGCCGTTGCAACGACGCTGTTTCGCATTCTTCAAGAGCTGCTGACGAATATCGCCCGGCACGCTCAGGCGTCGCGCCTGAGCATCAACCTCACGATCGAGCGGGATCGCTGGGAACTGCGCGTTCGCGACAACGGGATCGGCATCGCGTCCGCGATGGTGAACCGCGCGACGTCGTTGGGGCTGCTGGGCATGACCGAACGCGCCGAGGCCGTCGGCGGCACGTTCAGCGTGGAACGCCATCCGGACGGCGGAACGCTTGCCACCGTGAGAATCCCGCATCCACCGGTTTCGAGGCTCGAACATGAATCACGTACTGATCGCTGACGACCATGCGGTGACGCGCCGCGGAATCCGCGAGCTCCTGCGCGACGCCTTCGACGGGGTGCAGGTCGTCGAGGTGGCCGACGGCCATGCGGTGCTCGCCGAGCTGTCGTCCCAGGCCTGGGACTTGATCCTGCTCGACGTGATGATGCCGGGCCCGGGCATCCTCGAACTGCTGGGAGCGATTCGCGCTGCCGCCCCCGGCGCCCCCGTCCTCGTGCTGACGGCCAGCAACGAAATCGAGTACGTCATCGAAACCATGAAGGCAGGCGCCAGCGGCCTGATCCACAAGCACCACGCCGCCGACGACCTGTTGCATGCCGTGCAGCGCATTGCCGACGGCGGAACCTATCTGCACGCCGATACGGCGGCCGCCATCGCCAGGACGCTGCAGGGGCGCAAGCCCACCTTGCTGCATCACGATCTGTCAGAACGCGAACTCGATATCTTTCGGCGCATCGCACTGGGACGGGCGATCAAGGAAATCGGCTTCGATCTCGGGTTGAGCGACAAGACGGTGGCCACCTACCTCGCGCGCATCCGCGAAAAGACGGGGCTCACGAGTCATGTCGAGATCGCCCGCTATGCGCTTAAAAACGGACTCGTCGACTGAACGGCAGCGGCGTGTAGGCAATTTGCCTACAAGCTTCAGTGCAAATCCATACAGAGCGGGCGCCTGCACAGTGGCACGATTTGCGCATGCAGCCCCAAAAGAAGTTGCCGCCCAGATTCCTGGTTGCTGACGACGTGCCCATCCTCGCGTTCATGGTCGGCGAACTGCTCCGCGAGTGCGGAGCCGAGGTCGTGGGTCCGGCCGCGGACGGTGCTGAAGCGCTGCGTCTGTTTCACGATACGGCCCCCGACGGCGCCGTTCTCGACATCGAGATGCCCGAACTCAACGGCCTGCAGGTGCTGCGGGCCATTCGCGCGAGTGAGCGCGAGTCGAGATGCCTGGTGATCGTCCTGACGTCGCACTCGGAGCAGTCGATGCGGGAACAGGCCTACGCCGACGGCGCGGATCACGTGCTCCACAAGTCCACCGAGTTCGAGCGGCTGCTGCAGATCGTTCCTGCCTTCATCGAACGGGGAAGCGAACAGCTCGACGTGTAGTCAATGCACCGACAGCTCTCGGCACTCTGCTGACTGGCGGTCCGCTGCCGCAGCGCTCAAAGTCTCGCCATGAACCGTCCCACACACCGGTTCGAGGGGACATGAGATGTACGGTCTGGTCAATCAGGCAGTCGAGGATTTCGTCAGGCGCGGATTCGGCGACGGGGTCTGGAAAAGGATCAAGGACAAGGCGGGCGTCGATCTGGAGATGTTCGTCTCCATGGACAGCTACCCCGACGACGTCACGTACAAGCTCGTCGGGGCCGCCACCGACGTGCTGGGCCTGGACGGGGCGACCATCCTGGAGGCCTTCGGCGAGCACTGGGTGCTCTACACCGCGCAGGAGGGCTATGGCCAGATGCTGTCGATGTTCGGCTCGAGCCTCGAAGAGTTCCTTGTCAACCTGGACAACCTGCACAGCCACGTCGGGTTGACGTTCCCGGCGCTGCGGCCCCCTTCGTTCCAGGTGGAGCGTGTCGATTCCGGCCGGGGATTGCTGCTGCACTACCGCAGCGAGCGCACCGGGCTGGCCCCGATGGTCGTCGGGTTGCTGAGGGGCCTGGGGCGACGTTTCTCGCAGGAAATCAATGTGCTCCAGGTAGGCCATCGCGGCGTCGACGACCACGACGTCTTCCGCATCGACTACGTGGGCGCGGGCGCGTTGCCCGAGCAGGCATGACCGCCCCAGGCGCGCCCGACCCATACCACTGCCACGCAGGAATTCCCAGCATGAACATGCCCACCAATACCCGCACCCTGTACGACCAGACCGCAGCCAACTGGGCGCGCCAGCAGCCCAGCTCCTTGTCGGACTACACGGCCCGGCCCCAGGTGATGGCGTTGTGCGAACCGCTGGGGGGCAAGATGGTGCTCGACCTTGGCTGCGGCGAAGGCTATTGCAGCCGCATGTTGCGCCAGCGCGGAGCGCAGGTGGTGGGGATCGACGTCTCCGAACGCATGGTGGCGCTCGCTCGCGAGGCGGAGCGTGCGCAGCCCCTGGGCATTCGCTATGAAACCGGCGACGCGGTCGCGGCCGACCTCGGCGAGGCCAGTGTCGATCTCGTCGTCGCCGTGTTCCTCTTCAACTACCTCGACGTCGAACAGATGCACAAGACGATGGCCAACGTGCATCGCATGCTGTGGCCGGGAGGCAGCTTCGTGTTCGCCGTGCCGCATCCGGCGTTCGCATTCATGCGCGCCGCAGCGCCGCCGTTCTATTTCGACGTCGGATCCGCCGGGTACTTCAGCGCACGCAACAGGAAGTTCGGCGGGAGGATCTGGAAGCGCGACGGCAGCGCCCTCGACGTGCAACTGGTGCACAAGACCTTCGAGGACTACTTCGACGGGCTGCGCAAGGCAGGTTTCACCGCGATGCCCACGATCAGCGAACTGAGGGTCACCCATGAAATGGTCGAGATGGACGAGAAGTTCTTCGGTCCGCTCTTCGATTTCCCGCTGCACATGGCCGTCAAGGTCATGCGCACTTGAGTCTCCATCCAGACACCCGAGGCACATCGAATGAAATCTCTCCAGTCCGAAATCTCCGGCTCGACGCTCGACGCTCCGAGCCGGTTCAGGCAGATTGCCGAGAGTCATCCGCTCTGGCGGCATCCGTTCGTCGAAAGCTGTCGCGCGGGCCAGCTCACGCTGCCGCAAGTGCGCACCCTGGGCGCGCAGATGTACAAGTTCTGCCATGAGTTTCCGAGTTTCCTGGCCATGGCCCTGGCGGCGTGCCCGCAAGAGGACGTGCGCATGGTCATCGGCGAGAACCTGTGGGAGGAACTTGGAGAAGGCGATCCTCAGCGCGCCCATGCGGCCCTGTTTCGGCAGTTCACGCGTGCCTTGGGATTGAGCGATACGCAACTCCTGGCCACGCCGGCGCTGCCCGAAACGCAGGCGCTCGTCGACACGTACCGGAACCTGAGCGTCCGCTACGGCGTGCTGGGTGTCCTCGGAGCCCTGTGCTACGCCTCGGAGGGCATCGTCGGGGCCTTGTACTCGCATATCCAGGCCGGCCTGCGGCAGGCCGCTCCCTTCGACCGGGAGGCACTCATGTTCTTCGAGGTCCACATCGACGTCGACGACGGGCACGCCGACAAGCTCGAATCCATCCTGCTGCCGATGTTGCGCGCGCCGCAGGACGTGTCGCTTGTCGAGGACGCCATTCGAACAGCCCTCGACGCCCGCTGCCGGTTCTTCGATGGCGTCCTGCGCGAGACCGCGGTCATGGGCGAGATCGACTCGACCAGCGCCGCCTGAGCCGCCGCCATGAGTCTCCTTCCCGCTTGGTTGCATGGCCTGTTCGCGGTCTTGCCGACGCCGATGGTGGCGGGCGGGAGCCTGGACCTGGAAAGCATGGATCGCGTGGTCGATCACTACTTGGCCGGCGGTGCCACGGGGTTGGTGCCCACCAGCATCGCCGGCGAAGGCGACCTGCTCGACGAGACCGAGCGCCGCCTGGTGATCCAGCGCGTCGTCGCCCGTTCCGCCCGGCGCGCGCCTGTCGTCGTCGGCGTGCTGGAGGATGGCATCGAGCGCGCATTGACCCAGGCCCGCGTCGCGGCTGACTGCGGAGCCGATGGCTTGCTGGTCAAGGCGCCGATGAGCAGCGACCCTCAGGGCGTGCTCGCACACGTCGGAACGATAGCGCGATCGCTGCGCCTGCCGATCATCCTGCTCGACCACCCCCAGTTCGGCGCCGCACTGCCGGTGAGCCTCATCCAGCAACTGGTGGATACCGTGCCCGAGGTCTGCGGCATCAAGCTGGAAGACGAGCCCACGGCCGAAAAGATGAGCAGGGTGCGAGACCTGCTGGGGCCGCGCATCCGCATCTTCGGGGGTCTCGGAGGGGTGCATTGCCTGCGCGAGCTCGAGCATGGGGCGGACGGATTCTTCACCGGCTATCCGCAGCCGGAGCTTCTCGCGAAAGTCATGGCCTGCTGGCGCCGGGGCGATCTGGCCGCAGCCTGCATCGCCAATGAAGCTTTCCTGCCCATCGCGATGCAGGAACGCGCGCATCCGGCGGCGATGATCAGCCAGCGCAAGACGATCCTGCGCGACTGCGGCGTGCTCCGCGAGGCTGTCGTCAGGCCGCGCGCGAGCGCCCGGCGCGAGGCTGTCGCTCCCTGCATCGATCCCGATGATGCGCATGCCTTGGCCGATCGATGATGTCCAGCCCCGCGTTCAACCTTTCGCCGCCGCAATTCGCTGCCGCATTCCCTTTTCACATCGTGCTTGACGAGCGCCTGTGCGTGCTGCAGACGGGATCCGTACTGCGGCGTCTGTGCCCCGACGTGACGCCGGGCACCAGCCTCGCCGAATGCTTCGTCGTCCAGCGGCCCGACCTGAAGAGCCCCGATTTCGATGCGATTCTTCGCCACGACAAGACACTCTTCGTGCTGCAGTATCGAGATGGGCCGCTGCGCCTGCGCGGCCAGTTCGTCGCCCAGGATCGACGCCTGTTCTTCCTTGGATCTCCCTGGGTGTCCGAGATGCCCGATGTGACGCGGATCGGTCTTTCGCTCCGCGACTTCGCCATCCACGATCCCGTCGTCGACTTGCTGTTCCTGTTGCAGACGAAGAACAAGTCCCTGAACGACGGGCAAGTGCTGTCGCAGCGCCTGCGGGCCAGCCAGCAGCGACTTGCGGAAGCGCAGGAATTGGCGAAGCTGGGTAGCTGGGTGCTCGATCCGAACACCGGCGAGATCGATTGTTCGGACGAGGCCCGACGCATCTATGGGTTCGCCGCGACAACGGTGAACCCCACCCTGGATCGGCTGGTGGCACTCGTTCCCGCCGCGCAGCAGGCCGGTTTGCGAAGGGCCGTTGACCAAGCCACGCAGGGCGTCGCTCCGGTTGTCTTCGAGCATCGGGTGCACGCGTCCGATGGCGCCGATCGGTGGGTGCACCTCACCTTGCAGATGTCCAAGACGAACGACCTCGCCACGGTTCGCGCCGCGGTCCGTGACGAGACCACGAACAAGGAGGCCACGTTGCGGCTGGAACTGGCCCATGACGTTGCCCGCCAACTGGCCGCGGATGTCGAGCCGGAGAGTGCGGTGGCGTTCATCCTTTCAGCCATCGGTGCGCAGCTTGGATGGCGTGCCGCGGTGTGCTGGGTGGCCGGTGACGACGCTCGGGTGCGTTGCCTGGGCGCCTGGGCAGCGGTCGACGATGCGGGCGCGCAGCAATTCGCCGCCACCATGCGCGACTACGAAGGGCCGTGCCCAGACGTGGATCTCGATGCGGCCTGGGGTTCCGCCCGCCCCCTGTTGCGAGTCATCCAGACGTCAGACTCCGCGCCAGTGCGGGACCGGGCCGCCGGTCGTTGCGGGTTGCATGCAGCCGTCGTGATCCCGATCATCGCCGGCACGCAGCTCATGGTGCTCGAATTCTTCAGCCATGCACCCATCGCCTTTGACCGCGAGGTCGAAGGATTCATGCGCTCCATTGCGAGTCAGCTGGCTCAGTACCTGCTGCGCAAGCAAGCCGAGGCGGCGCTGCGCCATTCGGCCAGCCATGATGCGCTGACAGGTCTGGCCAGCCGGTCGCTATTGCACGAGCGCCTGGCACATGCGATCAAGCACGCCGCGCGGAAGCGAACCAAGGTCGCCGTCATGTTCATGGATCTTGACCGCTTCAAGCACATCAACGACAGCCTCGGGCACACCACGGGCGATGCGTTGCTGCAGGCCTGCGCGGATCGTCTGCGGATGTGCGTGCGCGAATGCGACACGCTGGCTCGTTTTGGCGGCGACGAATTCGTCGTGGTACTGGAAGGCCTCGACAGCGCCGCTGATGTCGCCGCATCGCTGACCAAGGTGCTTGGACTGTTCAGCCGGCCGTTCGAAGTCAAGGGGCGCGAGCTGCCGACCACCGCGAGCATCGGAATCAGCGTCTATCCGGACGACGGCCAGGATGTCGAAAGTCTGTTGATGAATGCCGATGCCGCGATGTATCGCGCCAAGGAGACGGGGCCGGGCCATCATCATTTCTACTCCGCGCAGATGAAAGCGAAGGTGCAGCAGCAACTGGCGCTGGAAACCTGTTTGCCGCGGGCGTTGGAGCGGGGTGAGCTGTTTCTCGTCTACCAGCCGAAGCTGGATCTGGCCACCGGTCGAGTCACGGGAGCGGAGGCGCTGATGCGCTGGCGGCATCCGACGATGGGCCTGGTCTCGCCACTGCAGTTCATCCCCATCGCGGAGGACACCGGGTTGATCGACAGCTTCGGCCACTGGGCCTTGCAAGTGGCCTGCCGGGACGCGAAAAGGTGGCACGACCTGGGCTACCCGGTCCAGGTCAGTGTCAACCTGTCGGCGCGCCAGCTCAACCGACCCCGGCTGGCCGAGGAAGTCTCGAAGGTGATCGCGGAGGCTCGGCTCCATCCCGACCAGCTCGAGCTCGAAATTACCGAAAGCTGCGTCATGCACAACCCGGTCCAGGCCGCCCTGCGGCTGCGGGAGTTGCGCGATCTCGGGGTCTCACTGGCCATCGACGACTTCGGCACCGGATACTCCTCCCTGTCCTATTTGCGCACCTTTCCCTTGAGCACCTTGAAGATCGATCGATCCTTCATCAAGGACCTGCCGGCCGACGAGGATGCCGCGGCACTGACGGCCGGCATCATCGCGTTGGCGCATCGCCTGCGCATGAAGGTGGTGGCCGAAGGCGTCGAGACGCTGGAACAGCTGGGCTATCTCCGCGCCAATTGTTGCGACGAGATCCAGGGCTACTACCTCAGCATGCCGATAACGGCGGATGAAATGAGCCGCTTTCTCGAGCGGGATCTGCGCAATTTCGTGACCCCGACCGCGGCGGCATGAGCCATCGTTGCAGACGCGTCGATCTTCGTTTTCCAACAGCTCCAGTCGACCGCGCCGCTCGACATGCACCGATTCAGCCCTTGAGCCCGGCAAGCACGTCCGCCGCCCGGATCGGAAGATCGCGCAGCCGAAGTCCGACGGCGTTGAAGATGGCGTTGCCGATCGCCGGCCCCACCACCGTGGTGGCGGGCTCGCCCAGGCCCACGGGCATCTCGGCGCTGGCGATGAACTCGACGTCCATCTCGGGCACGTCGCCCATGCGCAGCGGCGTGTAGCCGTCCAGGTTCGTGTCGGCGACCACACCCTTGGTGAAGCGCGTGCCTTCGTGCAGCGCCATGCTGGCGCCCCACAGCGCGCCGCCCTGGACCTGCGCGAGCGCGCCGTCGGGATGCACCACGGTGCCGGCGTCCACCACCACGGTGAGCTTGCGCAGCTTCACGTAGCCCGTCTTGCGGTCGACGTGCACCTGCGCCACGCAGGCGACCCAGGTCGGCATGTCGCGCTCCTGGCCGAAGGTGGTGGCCAGGCCGAGGCCGGTGTCGGGCGGCAGCGTGGCGCCCCAGCCGGCCTTTTCCGCGGCGCGCTTGACGACCGCGGCCTGGCGCGCCGCGCCGCCCACCGTGGAGGGCGAGTTGCCCGCGTTGCGCCCGGCGGCGTCGAGCAGTTGCAGACGGAACGCCACCGGGTCGAGCTTGCGCGCGTGCGCCGCCTCGTCGATGAACGACTCGACGGCCCAGTTCGTCCAGCCCGGGCCCACCGAACGCAGCCAGCCCGGACGGAACGCGCGGTTGGCCAGCGTGTTGGACAGCGCGCGCACGCGCTGCGCGCCGACGGTGTACCAATGATCGGCACCGGAGATCGCGAACGGGTCGTAGGGCGCGCCGTTCTTGCCCTTGGACAGGAAGGCCGGGATCATCACCTGGGTGGGCCAGCCGGCCGACGCGGCGTGATCCATCGCCACCACCTTGCCGGCGGCGTCGAACGCGATGCGCACCTTCTGGATCGACGGTGAACGGAACGAGTCGAACCGCACGTCGTCGGGGCGCGTGAACACGACCTTCACCGGTTTGCCCAGCGCCTTGGACGCCAGCGCCGCGGGCACCGCGTAGTCGCCGTTCAGGCGCCGGCCGAAGCCGCCGCCCAGCAGGTAGGTGACCATGACGATCTTCTTCTCGTCGACGCCCAGCGCTTTCGCCAGCACCGGCAGCGCCAGCGATTGCCACTGGTTGCCGGTGTGGATCTGCCAGACGCCGTCCTGGATGAAGGCCAGCGCGTTGAGCGGCTCGAGCTGGAAGTGCAACACGCTGGCCGTCTTGTAGGTGGCCTCCAGCGTGCTGGCCGCGCCCTTGAACGCCGCGTCAACGCCGTCGTCGTCGACGACCAGCGCGCCTTCCTCTCCGGTGTCGATCTGCTTCTTGCCGAAGGCGATCACGTCGTCCTCGGACACACCGGCGGTGTCGTCCGACTTCCAGGTCACATCCACCAGCGCGGCCGCGCGGAACGCGTTGTACGTGCTGTCGGCGAAGACCAGCACCCAGCCCGGCACCGTCTTGCTCGGGTCGTCGAGCACCAGGTGGCCGGCATAGCCCGGCAGGCCCTTGGCCTTCGAATCGTCCACCGACACGACCGTCGATCCGTTGCGCGTGGGCGGGATCTTCGGCGCCGCGTAGACCATGCCCGGCACCTTCGAGTCGAGGCCGTAGATCGCCTTGCCGTCGGTCTTGTCGGGGATGTCGATCGCGTGCGTGTCGACGCCCACCTGACGTCGATCCGCCGGCTTCTTCACCGGCATCGCCTTGAGCTGGTCGGCGGTGTAGCTCGCGCTGAGGCCGCCCTGCTTGACGATGTCGCCGTAGCTCACCGACTTCGAACCGGCGCGGACGACGCCGGCCACGGCGCTGCAGGCGGCGGGATCGGCGCCGAGCATCTTCGCGCCGGCCGCGATCAGCGCCTGGCGTCCCGCGGCGCCGGCCTGGCTCAGCATCTGGAAGCTCTGCCACACCGACCAGCTGCCGCCGGTGACCATCAGCCCCCACTTCGGATCGCTGTCGACATGGTGGATGCGCACGTTGGCCCAGTCGGCCTCGAGCTCGTCGGAGACGATGCGCGC